>ERZ1504226.27-NODE-27-length-62266-cov-4.344023_pt1 | contig 62266 bp, 43 predicted proteins | sample MGYA00572419_ERZ1504226 | MGnify/ENA primary metagenome ERZ1504226 (study PRJEB39906, sample SAMEA3182065) | gut metagenome | biome: human; feature: gut; material: Stool; isolation source: human stools | place: Canada | collected 2013-01-28 ...
TCTACACTAGATCGCTCGTCGGCAGCGTCAGATGTGTATAAGAGACAGGATATGCATTGTTCCATCGATTGGGCAACGCGCCTTTACGCCTTGACTTTGGGCCAATACGTAGTCAAGCAAAATCCAGAGATTCGACAACTTGCCACCAGCAAGCAGGAACTCAATGCTCTCAGCCGCTTGCAACTGCAAGGACTGACAGATGCTACTCCATGGCTCCGACAGGCCGAATCGCAGCAGCAACAAGCAAATTCCTTATCTCAAATTTTCGACGAAGACATGACTGCCGCCCATCTGCATACCGCTCTAGACAAACTTCGTACACTTCAAACAACAGATGGTAGTTTCAGTTGGTATCCCGGCATGCAGGGCAACGCTTATGTTACGCTCGAAGTGGCCACACTTCTAGCCCGCATCGAAAAGTTGACAGGCTACACGGGAGCTCACCCACTTCTCTCTCGTTCCTACGGCTACATGCAGCAATGGGCAGCCAAGGAAGTGGCTGAGATGAAACGCGAAGAGGCGAAAGCCAAACGTCAGTTCACACCCTCTGAATCTCAACTCCGCTACTTATATCTGCGTTGTCTCATGGATAGTCGTCCCGATGCCAATGCCACGTTCTTGATTGACCGCGCTGCCAAGATGCACAAAGAGTTGACCATGTTTGGCCGTGCTCTCACATCCATTATTCTAGACAAGGCTGACCGCAAAGTAGAAGCACAGGAGGGCATGCAGAGCCTCATGGAGCACACCGTATCGAAGCCACAGATGGGTCGTTACTTCGACACCTATCGTGCGCTTTCAGCCTACGATTCTTACCGCATACCCACGCAGTGTGCCGCCATTGAAGCCTTGCGCCACTTCAATCAGTCGGCTTCGGCCGATGAGATGCGTCTATGGCTTTTACAAGCTAAACGCACGCAAATGTGGGAATCGAAGCGAGCTTCGGCCGAGGCCATCTTTGCTTTACTTTCCGACACAACGTTGGTAGCGAATGACGTGCAACCACTCAGCAATCATGCACCTCTATACTACACACTTCTATGCGGAGAACGCATCGTGGGGCTCAACGCGCGTTCGCAAACGCAGGCTCCCACCACCGCAGGTTATTTCAAGCAGTCCTTCACCGATGCCAATGCGCTCAAAGCCGATGCCGTAAAGTTCACCAAACAGACAAAGGGGCTCTCATGGGGAAGCATTTATGCCTCGTACATGGCACCCGCTTCGAAAGTACAGACAGAGGGCAACGGACTTCAAATTCACCGTTGCTACGAAGTGAAGTGCGGCAGTGAGTGGAAACCTGTCAACGCAGACATAACGCTCAAGAAAGGCGACCGCATACGCCAGATATTCACACTCACGGCTGAACGCGATTTCGACTTTGTTCGCGTAAGTGCAGCCCGTCCAGCATGCCTTGAAACAGCCGCTCCGCTTTCGGGCTATTGCTGGAACAACGGCATGCCTGCCTACCGCGCCGTACACGATGCTTTCACCGATTATTTCATTGAACATCTTGCCAAAGGCACGCATACCTTCGCCGAAGAACTCTTCATCGACCGTAGCGGCACCTTTACCACTGGAATCATTGAAACGGAATGTGTCTATAGTCCCGAGTTTCGCGGCTCTGCGGCCGAAAGTACAATTCGCGTGCAATAGTGATACTTGAGCAAGGTATTTTAAGAAACAGAATGTGCATCCTTCACATTTTATCCTTATATTTGCACCGATTAGATAGGTTTACCCAAACACGCTCGTTGGTAGGAACAAGAGGTTGGAGTTACTTACCTATTAACTTTCCACCTATTTATCCTTTCCCGTCAACGAAAAAACACTTTTTCCACTATGAAGAAAATGATGATTCTGGCGATGACTGCCCTCTTCGCCATCAGTGTAAATGCACAGTGCCCCCAAACAAATAGCAACTGTTGTAAGAAAGAAAAGACTGAATGCTGTCAAGGCAAGAAAAAGCCCTGCAAGAAGTGTAAGAAGCAGCGCAAGGCCAACAAGAAATCCTGCAAGCAACAAGGCCAGTGCCCCAAGCAGGCTAGACAATGCGATAAGCAGAAGAACAAGTGTCCCAAGCAACAGAAGTCGTGCTGCAAACAAGCCTCTAGTTGCAAGCAGCAGGCTGAGCAAAAATCATGCTGCAAGTAACACACAGACTAGATTCATACCTCAGCTAAATCATATCTCATGGGCTTTGTTAAGGAATGGCCATAATGCATTCCTTAACAAAGCCCTTTTTCCATCTAAACACTTTTCAACCTTATGCCCCACCTCCTGCTAAGAGGCAGAGGTTAGGAAAGGAAGCAGCGTATTTTCGCCCTTTACTTTGCTAATCTAATTCTAAATCCTTAACTTTGCCACATAATCTAATAAAAATGTATAACAACCTAACTGAGAAAAACATGAAGAATAGATTACTCGGTTTGTTGATGATGATTGCCTTGCTTCCTCTTGGCGCATGGGCACAAACATTCGTCAACCTTACGCCTCGTCCCAAGACGATGATTACGGGCACTGGCTACTTAAATCTTCCCAACAAATTCTCCATCAACTGCAATGGTACCGACGCTGACTGCATGTTGGAAGCACAACAGTTTGCCAATGCCTATGCAGCCGTCACGGGAGCACAAGTTAGCGTATCAACTGATGATGTTGATGCTCTCATTCAGCTCTCCATGCTTGATGACAAGTCGAGATTGAAGCCCGAGGGCTATACCCTCAAGGTAACTACTACGAGTGTAGAAATCAAGTCGAAGAGTGCACTTGGATTCTACTATGCCTTCCAATCGCTGAAGAAAATTCTCCCTGCCAACGTAATGGCTGGAGTAAAAGATGCCAAAGTGACAACCTATCCGCTACCTGTAGTATCCATCACAGATGAGCCACGTTTTGACTATCGCGGATTCATGCTCGATGTATCGCGCCATTTCTTCACTGTGAATGAAGTTAAGCGCATGATCGAACTTATGTCTTATTATAAGCTCAACAAGTTTCACTGGCACCTCACCGACGACCAAGGTTGGCGCATTGAAATTAAGAAGTATCCCAAGCTCACCACCATCGGTGCCACGGCTTCCAACAGCCGCTTCACCGATATGTATGAACGCACTCAGTACTGGATTAACAAGCCCTATGGCCCTTATTTCTACACTCAAGAAGAGATAAAAGACGTTGTGGCCTATGCTGCTGAGCGTCATATCGACATTATCCCTGAAATTGACATGCCGGGCCATTTCTGTGCCGCCATGGCTGCCTATCCCGAATTTAGTTGTACGCCCAATGGCACTCACATCGTGCAAATTGACGGAAATATCTACAACGATATTCTCAATGTGGCCGATCCTAAGGCTGTACAATTTGCCAAGGATGTGCTGGGCGAGCTGATTGACATCTTCCCTGGGGAATATATCAATATCGGCGGTGACGAATGCCCCACCACGGCTTGGGAGAACAATGCTCTATGCAAAGCACAATACAAGCAGTTGGGCCTTACGAGCTATCGCCAACTCCAAAGCCACTTCATCAAGGAGATGAATGAATATGTCACTTCTAAAGGCCGCAAGCTCGCCGTTTGGAACGAAGCCATTACCGCCGCTGACGCCGACCTCGACATTATGAAGGCCACCGATGCCACCGTATACTGCTGGACAGGTGCTGATGCCGCTGTGGCACAGGCTTCTAAACTTGGCATGCAGAGCATCTACACGCCCTGGGGACCTTACTACATCAACCGCCGTCAAGGCAATAGCGAAATGGATCCTCCCGGTGCTGGCGATGGTTCTGACAACGTACAAAAGACCTACAATCAGAATATCCCCTCAGGCACCACACGAGGCGTGCAGGGCACATTTTGGTGTGAGCACGTATCCGATCGCGAATATATGGAATGGCTCGCCTTGCCACGCCTTCTTGCCGTGGCAGAACGTGGATGGAGCACTGAGACCAACAAAAACTTCAGCGACTTCCAAAAGCGCATGACAGCCGACACCACACTGCTGCAATATGGCGACTACAAGTATTGCAACTACCTCATGCTCTCTTCTAGCCAAGAGAGTGCTGACACCAAGGTATATCCCTTCGTCAACACGGCTGAAAAGAAATATTACTATCGCATCATCTCGGGCGGAACAGACAATGATCGTAAGGATCGCTGTATCGAGCTCCTTGCAGAAGGCTCTTCGCTCATCACGCAGTATACTGACAAGGGTGCTGCTGTTGGTGTGCTCTGGACCAACGCTCAGGCTGCCGAGGGAGCTTCCAACTACGATTACCAATGGTGGAGTCTTGAACAAGACCCTGCCAACCCGGGCAAGTATGCCCTCGTATGTAAGGCTCAGCCCAATGGTTCGGTTAAAGCTAATCCGAACAACACCACTACTAGAGGTCGCTGGAGCTACGACAACTCTGCGAAGCACTACAACTTTGTGCTCGGCACAGGTGCTTACGGAAAGAAGGGCAATAACTACTACTATTCAATGGCTAGCGATCAAGTAAGCGGTCAGTTCCTCAACTCTTCAATGCCCGGACAGGGTCTCGCTGTCAACGTATACAATCAGCCTACCAGCGGTGCCGGCGGTCAGTGGGAGTTCTCTCCCCTAGAGAATTATGGCGGTAGCAGCGAAGCACCCGTTACCTTCGACTATCTAAAGGAAGGAAAAACCTATACGCTGACCAATGCCGTGAAGGGATTTGAAGACATCTCGCTCATCGACGACAACAAGGGAACTAGCCTCAAAGCTAGCACCGATGCCTATGCCAACAATGCTTGGACAGTAGAAGCGGCTCAGACGAACACCGATGGTTCGCAGACCTTGAAGCTCCGCAATGCTATCACAGGCCGCTACATCACGTCTGTGGGTAGCTACCAGGATCTGCAGGGGTGTCCCGTATCTGTAGGTAGCTCGCAAGCTACAGCCAACGTGACGCTAAGCTACGTGAAAAAGTACGATGACCTACGCGTAAAGATTTCCGATAAGAGCCTCTTCCCCCTACCCTCGGGGTATGTCAATGCAGGTACCACCATCAAAGGCGCCTCATACGATGCTGCTCGCGGCCAAGGTTCAGAATGGAGAGCTGTGGAAGTCAACGTATTTACTTTCAAGTGTAAGGACGATCAAGGCAACGACCTCGGCACATTCAAGCGCAGCATCCCTGCTTCTGTAAGTGAACTAACGAGCGATATGCTCCCCACGTTTAAGAACCTGTCTTTGAAGGAAAAGGAAGCTACCGGCGAGCATGCTTACAATCTTACTTACAAGCGTGAAGCTTTCACCATCAGCTACCACTGCACCACTCCCGAGGGCGCAATCATTGCTAACGACGAGGTGGCAGTACCTGTAGGCGAGAGCTACACCGTGTCTATCCCCACCCACGACTTCTTTACCTTCAAGAGTGCCGACAAGAACAATGGTACCACCCTCACCCCCACTGCCGACCTTACCATCAATGCCATCTACACCACCGATGCCTACATCGGTGTGAAGAAAGAGGGCGAGGTTGTCACTCAGCTTGAAGGCGGTAAGCAATACTTGCTCTACGACGCCACTACCGCAGTTGGCCGCAGCGGCTATCGTGCCATCTCGGGCATTAACATCAACCGCGAACTCTCTGCCGACAATGCTTCGCCCTATGCTGTATGGGAACTGCAGGGCAGCAACAATAAGTTTAAGGTATACAACCCCTACTCTTCTTACTACGTTCCCTTGCTCGTTCTCTCCACTGCCACAAAGGGCAACGCCAATGGCGGCACTTTCACCTTCACGCTCAACACTGACGGCGAGACCTTCAACGTAAAGGGCACGAATGGTCAGTACTGGGATGGCAATGAGAGCGGAGACCTCGTGGGTTGGAATCAAGGTAAGGGTCACCCTATCCGTGTGAGCACATTCATTGCACGTCCCATGTACAAAGTCAACATCACTTACATCGACGAGATGTCTGAGAAAGCACTTGGAGAAAAGTTGCTCTTGCTCGACGCAGGTTCTGCCTTCACCCTCACCACTCCGACTTACGATGGCTACACGCTCAGCAAGATCACGGGCAATGAATCGTTTGATGGTACGGTGAAGGAAAATCTCTTTATCCGCGTATTCTACGCTCCCTCGGCTTCAGGCATTTCGTCTGCCACTACATCAGAAGAGTCTACGCCCCAAGCCATCTACGACCTCCAAGGCCGTCGTTTGCAGGGTATCACCCAGCGCGGCATCTACATCATTGGTGGTAAGAAGGTGCTAGTGAAGTAACCTTCTCCCCGACAGACAAAGAGTTCCACCTTCGCAGTGAGATCTCTGTCAATCTCATACATTTTATACATTAAGCATATCTCTCCTAGGGCTATAAGCCGAAAAGGAGAGATATGCTTTTTTTTCAATCATATACTTGCCAAGAAATCTACTTCTCTAACCCCAAATACGCGTCTTTCCCATTCACTATGTTCCCATCAAAGGATTTTTATTTCCCCATCGAAACTTTATTGTTTTTCCACCAAAGCGTAAATTCCCTCAATGAAAGAATCTAATTTACCCCAATAAGAAACTATACATTTTCCCAAAGCAGGAATTCTGGAACAGTGTGAGAGAAAGGGAGAAAGCAGGGGTAGGAAATTGTTGCTTAAAGAGATAATTTGTAATTTTGCAGCATGGAACAAAAGCAACAAACTGCAAACAACCAATTCAGCGTACTTGCCGAACGCCCTGTTGGCAAGTTACTCATGCAATATGCCATCCCCGCCATCGTGGCCATGGCAGCATCGTCGGTCTACAACATCATCGACGGCATTTTTATTGGTCAAGGTGTAGGCCCAGCCGCTATTATGGGACTTGCGCTAACCAACCCTCTCATGTCGCTCACCGCTGCCTTTGGTGCGATGGTAGGTGTAGGTGCTGCTACGCTGATGAGCGTAAAGCTCGGCCAAAAAGACTATGGCACAGCACAGAAGATTCTAGGCAACGTAGTGATTATGAACCTCACGATGGGTATACTTTTGGGCGTAGTGTTACTCTGCTTCATCAATCCCATTCTGCGATTCTTCGGAGCAAGCGATGTGACATTACCCTATGCACGAAGCTTTATGGAAATTATCCTTGCAGGCAACGTGGTGACACACATGTACCTTGGCCTCAACGCTATGCTACGTTCCACCAATCGTCCGCAGAAAGCCATGTACGCCACCTTCGGCACGGTGATACTCAATTGTATTTTTGCCCCGATATTCATCTTTCTCCTAGGATGGGGCATACGCGGTGCCGCACTAGCCACTATTCTCGCACAATTCATGATGTTAATGTGGCAACTTCACTTGTTTAAGAACAAGGCCGACTTGATTCACCTCTCTCGCGAGTATATCAAATTAGACATGCACATCGTGCGCGAGTCGTTGCTCGTAGGCTTGCCACAATTTCTAATCAACCTCTGTGCGTGCCTCGTAGCGGCCATGATGACACGTAGCCTCACTACGTATGGAGGTGATGTAGCAGTGGGTGCATTTGGCATTTGCAACCGATTAGTGTTATTCATCGTCATGGTAGTAATTGGTCTCAATCAAGGCATGCAGCCCATTGCGGGCTACAACTTTGGTGCCCGCCACTACGACCGTGTGCTAGCTGTGCTGCGTCGCGCCCTCGTAGTGGGTACGTGCATCACGCTCATTGGATTCGCCATCGGCGTGTTTTTCCCCACCCCATTCGTCACCTTATTTGCAAAGGATTCGCCCGAACTCATCCACATGTCAGCTCACGCACTGAGTTGCATGGTGATGATGTTCCCCATCGTGGGCATCCAGATAGTATCTACTGCTTTTTTCCAAAGCATTGGTTATGCTCCAAAGAGTATCTTTCTGTCACTCACGCGCCAACTCATCTTCCTACTCCCAGCTATTTTCATTTTGCCTCATGTCTTTGCCAATCCTCTAGAAGGCCTTTGGCATGCTGCCCCCACAGCCGACGGACTAGCCTCCATACTTGCCATCATACTGCTAGTGAAGCAAATTCGGAAGTTTAAGAAGATGCAAGGAGCCTAAACGACACCTATATAATAACTAATCAACCGGCATCTTGCCATAACACATCGCATACTTTGAAAAAGACTGAACCTTTCATCATCAACATTGGTCGCTCGCTCGGTAGCGGCGGCCGAGCCATAGGGCATATTCTAGCCAAGGAGTTCAACATTGCTTACTACGACCGCGAGATTCTGAACCTCGCTGCCAAAGAGAGCGGTTTCTGCCCAGAAGTATTCGAACGAAGCGACGAAAAAAATCGTTTTCTCCGCACGTTGGGCAATATCATTCCCTTTTTCGGAGGTGGCTCAACGTACTACAACAATGAGCTTTCCAACGAGAACTTATTCCGTCTCCAAAGCGAAGCCATACGCAAAGCAGCAGCCGATCATTCGTGCATTTTCATAGGCCGCTGTGCCGACTACGTGTTGCGCGACTTTCCACGCTGCGTCAACGTGTTTATCACTGCCGATATGGCCGACCGCATCTCCTCTGTGGTGAAACGCAATGGTTGCACCGAGAACGAGGCTCGCTCCATCATTGAACGAGGTGACAAGGAACGCGCAGATTTCTACAATTTCTACTCTTCTGGCACATGGGGCGCTGCCTCTACATACCATCTCTGTATCAATTCCTCTGTACTAGGCATAGACCGGACAGCGGAGTATATCAAGCAGTTTATCATCGACAAGCTGGGGCTTAAAGAGGAATAACACTTAGCGAGTCTAAAGGTGATTCACATTTTCTCAATCAAACAGACATATTCATGCAACGCATCATTCCTATCGCACTCTGCTTGCTCTTGCTCTTTCCCTTTGGGCTACATGCCCAGCAAGCACAGGTGATGAAGCGCAGCCAGTCACCACTGCTTTTTCCAAAGTTTCAGACGGCCAAAGTGCGCCAAAGTTTCGGACGTCACGTAGAGGCACAAGCCAATATTTTTCTCAAAGATGGGTCGCTTGTATATCTTGATGGCGACAAGGTGAAACGTGCCTATACAAAAGGCATCATCGGCGTAGACTTCGGCGATACTGCCCGCTTCATGAAGGTCGACTCTGTCATGGCACGCGTAGTGGCACAAAAGGGCTACAACTACTTGCTACGCAAGACCACCGTGGATATGGCGCTTTATAAAGAGGAAACCTATGGCGGACGCAACATGGATTTCTTCGACTTTGAAGATGCTGGTATCTTCCTTAATCTCGACACGCAGAAACGCGACGATGAGCAAGGCATTCCACTAAAAGATACTTACTACTTTAACATCCAGGGCGAAGTAATCCCAGCCAATGAATCGGCTTTCAAACACTTCGTGCGTCCCGACCGCCAAGCCGACTTCAAAAAACTCAAGGAAAATCGCTTTTGGAGTTGGAAAGATGAGAAATCACTCAAGGAGTTACTAGATTATTTGTAGCAGGACAATCCATCCGATTCAACAAACAAGAAGCCCTTCAAATCTCACCCTTGCCAACGCGAAGATGCGTCTACTCCATAACAAAGAAAAGTTCCACACAATATTAAGTTCTCCACTCTCCCCCACACAATGAACCACTGGATTCTCGCCGCTCGTCCTAAGACACTTGCGGCTGCGCTCATACCCGTAACCACTGCCACAGCCTTGGCCTTTGCCGAAGGACATGGACAATGGATACCCGCACTACTATGCTGCCTTTTCGCAGCCCTAATGCAAGTGGCAGCCAATTTTATCAACGATCTATTCGACTTCACGCGTGGTAGTGATCGCGATGATCGTCTCGGACCTGAACGAGCCTGTGCACAAGGATGGATTACTCCACGCGCCATGAAGCGCGGCATAGCGGTGGTGCTTATTCTTGCTTGTGCGGCAGGATGCAGCTTGCTACCATTCGGCGGATGGCCACTAGTAGGAATCGGAACTGCTTGCGTGGTATTTGCTTTTCTCTACACCACACTTCTCTCTTACATGGGTTGTGGCGACCTTTTGGTGTGGATATTCTTCGGTTTTGTTCCCGTATGTGGCACTTACTTTGTGCAAGCAGGAGACATTACTCCTTCCGTATGGTGGCTTGCAGCAGCTACGGGACTCGTGACAGACACGCTCCTCGTACTAAATAATTATCGCGACAGAGAGCAAGATGCCCTAAGTGGCAAACGCACCCTTATCGTGGCTCTTGGCGAACGCTTTGGCTCACACTTCTATTGGTGGCAAGGGGTGCTAGCTTGTCTCTGCACCTCCATGCTTTTCTTCTATTCCCACCCATGGACTGCCCTTCTCCCTTGGTTCTACCTTATGCCCCACTACCTTACGTGGCGCAATATGGTACGCATTCATCGCGGAAGAGGGCTCAACCGCATTCTCGGTCTTACTTCGCGAAATATGCTCATCTTCGCCCTACTCTTTATCTTGGGATGCTTGATTTGATAAGAGACACACTATAGGGTAGTTCTATAATTAGAAAGCAGCGTCATACACCTCGCCCACTCTTCTTTTTTCTCTCCGCATAACATCAAGGCATCTCGCACCGTTACAGGAATGGCTGAAAATCTTGCCAATCCCTAATAAATGCTTACTTTTGCACCACAAGAATATTTCCAAGCATGCAATACTTAGAGTTTACTTTCACCACACGTCCTACCACAGAAGCCGTGCAGGATGTTCTATCCGCCGTGTTGGCCGAAATAGGCTTCGATAGCTTCGTACACACCGATGAACTCGACCGCCCCGCAGTGGCTCACTCGGCCAATCCCGAACAGCCCACCTTTGAAGACGCAAAGGCGGAAGACCACTTCCAATGCTATATCCAGAAGACACTGTTCAGCCAGACAGCACTCGATGAAGCACTAGCCAACTTCCCTCTGCCCGACGTAGAGATTACTTACACTCAGGCAGAGGCTGAGGATAAAGACTGGAACGAAGAATGGGAGAAAAACTATTTCAAGCCTCTCGTAGTAGGCGGCCGTTGCGTCATAGCTAGTACGTTCCATACCGACGTGCCCGAGGCTGAATATCGCATTACCATCAATCCGCAAATGTCATTTGGTACAGGCCATCATGCCACCACTTCGCAGATGATTAGCCGTCTGCTCGACGACGACATCCGTGGACTCGAAGTGCTCGACATGGGCTGCGGCACGAGCATTCTAGCCATTCTAGCCCGCATGCGCGGCGCTCACCACTGTCTAGGTATTGATGTGGACGAATGGTGTGTAAAAAATTCTCGCGAAAACATTCGCCTAAATCATCTTGATGGCATCGATGTGGAGCTAGGCGATGCTTCCTCCCTTGAAGGCCGCGGCCCGTTCGACCTCATCATCGCCAATATCAACCTAGGCATTCTTCTGGCCGATCTCAAACACTACGTTCCTTGCATGAAGGCGGGAGGCTACATCTACATGAGCGGATTCTACGATACTGACATTCCCCAACTCCTTGCCGAAGCAGAGCGCCAAGGCCTCACCCTCACCGATCAACGCGTGCTGGATGGATGGGCATGCCTCAAACTTCAAAAGAAGTAACCCTTAGAGTAGCGCCACAAGAAAGAAATGCCTAACTTTGCACACGAGTTATAGCACACCGAAAATAAACACAACAACATATCAACATACAACGTAAAATGACTAAAAAGAAAGCTCTTCTTATGATTCTCGATGGTTGGGGCATTGGTAAGCACAACCATGGTGACGTAATCTTTGAGACACCGACTCCTTTTATGGATCATCTCAATGCAACCTACCCTCACTCACAGCTCCTCGCATGCGGTGAAAACGTAGGTTTGCCCGATGGCCAAATGGGTAACTCTGAAGTGGGTCACCTCAACATCGGTGCTGGCCGCATCGTATATCAAGATCTCGTGAAGATTAACCGCGCTTGCGCCGACGGCTCAATCCTCAAGAATCCCGAAGTAGTTTCAGCCTACGAATATGCCAAGAAGACAGGCAAAGGTCTCCACCTCATGGGTCTCACCTCAACAGGCGGTGTACACTCTTCTCTTCAGCACCTTTTCAAACTCGTAGAGATTGCTAAGGAATATGGCGTAGCAGAAAACACCTTTGTTCACTGCTTCATGGATGGCCGCGACACCGACCCCAAGAGCGGTAAGGGCTTTATCCACGACCTTCAAGGCGTATGTTCCGAGAATGGTGCCCATATCGCTAGCATTATTGGTCGCTTCTATGCCATGGATCGTGACAAGCGATGGAATCGCGTCAAAGTGGCTTACGACCTCCTCGTAGAAGGCAAGGGTCGAAAAGTGACCGATATGGAGCAAGGCGTGCAGAGCTGCTACGACACCGACTCTGAGGAACACAAAAACACCGACGAGTTTATGGAGCCCTTGGTAAATGCGAACGTAGACGGACGTATTAAAGAAGGCGATGTAGTCATCTTCTTCAACTATCGCAACGACCGCGCCAAGGAACTCACCGTAGTGCTCACCCAGCAGGATATGCCCGAAGAAGGAATGCACACCATTCCTGGCCTACAGTACTACTGCATGACCCCCTACGATGCTTCGTTCAAGGGCGTACACATTCTCTTCCCCAAGGAAAACGTGCAAAACACACTCGGCGAATACATCTCAAACCAGGGGCTCAAGCAGCTTCACACTGCAGAGACAGAGAAGTATGCCCACGTGACATTCTTCTTCAATGGTGGTCGCGAAACACCTTACGAAGGAGAAGACCGCATCCTCGTAGCCTCACCCAAGGTAGCTACTTACGACCTCAAGCCCGAGATGTCGGCCTTTGAAGTAAAGGACAAACTCTGCGCTGCCATTAAGGAGAATAAGTACGACTTCATCGTAGTCAATTTCGCCAATGGCGACATGGTAGGCCACACTGGTATCTACGAAGCTATCGAAAAAGCTGTCAAAGCCGTAGATGCTTGCGTGAAAGACGTAGTGACCGCTGCCAACGAGACTGGCTACGAGACCATCATCATCGCCGACCACGGCAATGCAGACAATGCAGAGAATGCAGATGGCACTCCCAACACAGCCCACTCACTCAACCCCGTGCCCTTTATCTACGTGACGGAGAATAAGCACGCCAAGGTAAAGGACGGTGTCCTTGCCGACGTAGCACCTTCTATCCTTCACATCATGGGTCTCGAGCAGCCCGATGAAATGACGGGTCACGACCTTATCGAAGACTAACGTCTTCTTCCTCAGAGTGAAGAGCACACTCTTCTCTCGCCACATTCTCAGCTGGAGCAGAAAGCATGCGCATTGTTTTCCGCTCCAGTTTTTTTTGTTAAGGAGAAACACCCTTCGACAAAGAGCACGATTCTATCCCAACATGCGAAAAGCGTTGTCTCACCCAACATTCTTTTATCCCATAGAAGATCAAACGCTCTTCTATGGGATAAATTCTTTCTGATTGTCGATGGATAAGACTCGAAAGAACAACAATATTTTTTAACTTTGCAATCAGAAGGCCACACGCAACGAGCCTTAACACTTACAACCTGCAACCAACATGACACCTGATATCTCGCCCAACTGGGTATTCTTTGCCTACGGCATGGGACTAATGTACTACACGCTCATGGCATGGCTCTTTTGGTTTCGCTCCAAGGGACGCGCCAAACACATGATAGCCATTCTCATGGCCATTATCGCGCTGCAATACATCAAGGACTTATTCTTCATAGACCTATGCTACACTTCTCCCTCGTGCTTTATTTCCAACTTCCTCACGGCATCCGACTTTGTAGCAGTGCCCTTCTACGGCTATATTTTGGTTGAGCTTTGTCGACCAGGCAGTCTTAAGCTCCGCCACATCGTGCTATCGTTGAGTCCTTTCATACTACTCCCCATACTATATGCAGCCACACATCTCCATTGGATCTTCACCATCTTGATAGCCTTGTCTACTCTTTACGGCATTGCTTGCGCAGGATGGATGGTACGTGAACTGCCGCGTTACCATCGCCGGCTCAAGGACGAATATTCTTACGATGACAACATCAACCTTCACTGGCTACGCGGAGTCACCACCTTATTCTTCACCATTCTGCTTTTCTGGGTGTGGTCGTGTTTTGCGCCTTCCATGTTTAGCACCATCGCCTACATGTTTGCCTCGCTCGCCGGATGGATGGTTGTGTGCTATTTCATCTATCGACAGGAAATTGTGATTAACGAAGTGCGCGACACCACTGCCTCACGCAACGCATCCATCTACAATACCATCGCAGCAGACACCCCCCACGATGAGGAAAATTCATGGATCAGTGCAGAAAGTGCCGCCACACTGAAAGCATCGCTTACCAGACTCTTTGAAGAGGAGCACCTCTATCTAGAGCCCAAACTGCGCCTTGCCGACCTTGCGCTACAACTAGGCACTAATCGCACCTATCTGAGCCAATATTTCAATCAATGTCTGTCCGTCACATTTTATGAGTTTGTCAACAACTATCGACTTGCGCATGCCGAACGTCTGCTTCGCACAACCGACTACACGCTCGAAGTCGTAGCTCACACATCGGGCTTCAACTCACTATCTACCTTCAGGCGGGCTTTCATGGCCAAATATACATGCAGCCCACAGGCTTACCGCGAACAAACCACACCTTAAATCGCGTCATACGATAAAATTGTACAACTGACAGGCTATATTGTACGATTGACACCCCCTTTTTACGTTCTGAAATGCGTAAGAGAAAAGGTTTGCTTTACTTTGCAAGCAGAAATGCGACGAAGCATTTTGCTCCTATTAACAACAACCCCTAAGCAAACCTATACGCACATGAAGCACTTACACCTTACAGGGCTTGCACTGATAATGGCACTTGGCCTGCAAGCCTGTTCTGACAACGAGACCATCACTCTCCCCAACGGCGATGGAACAACTAACACTACCCCAGCCGTAGCAGTGGTGCTCAAAGCCGAGGGAAGCAAAGCAACTGTCAGCGTGCCAGTAACGAGCAGTTGGACAGCCGAATCCGATGCTCCATGGTGTCAACTCACCCAAATGTCTGGAAATGGTAGCGAGCAAGTAGAAGTGGTTGTAGCACGCAACCTTACAGGCCAGACGCGCTATGCCAACATTACTTTCTCTCACGATGGTACTGCCAAGCGCCTGCGTCGCTATCTTCATAAAGCCTCAGCCTTAGCCGACAGTTCAAGCCAAGCACCCACAGATTCGATTCACGGCAACGTGCTGCGCGTGGAGCAGCCGCCCTACACTCAGCCCAACACCGACTTAGTACTAACAGGAGCAGAGTTTGTCGACTCTGCCAAGACCATTGTGGTCAAAGTAGTCAATGGCACAAGCGGTATCTCACTCAGCACAGCGAGCAATAACGCAAGATTTGTGTTGCTCAACGGAAAGCCACAATTTGCTTACTACCCCGATGCACCTCAAGGCGTTGAAACTGCTACCCCCCTCTATGCCGATCTTGATGCCAATGGCAAGGCTATAGTCGACCTTAGAATTATAGACCATGGCAAATCTTATCTGTCTGTCAATGCGCTACACATCAGCCAACCGACATTCTTCGAAAAAGTTCAAAAAGAAGCACAACTTGGTAGCGACGGCGCCATTCACTTTGTCTCGGGTAACAAGCTTTACTTGGGCGGCGGAATAGCCGAGACTTGGGAGAAAGTGTTCAGTGGCGTTGATGATGGTTCTCCCACCAAACGCATCACCCCTTCCTACTGCATGAAGGAATACGACCTCGCTACTAACACCCTTTCGAGCCTCCCCAATCTACCCTCTCATCTTGCCTCAACACAGGGCGCGGGCTGCGATGTAAACGGCACCCCTTGGATCATCTTGTCCGATGGATTCTACTACCTTCATGATGGTTCATGGAAATTAGCTGCTAGCTATAGCGGCACCGCTCTAGCAGCCACCTTCGACAGAGGCAATATCGTGGTGGTAGAACCAAACAAAGTGAGCACCTATGCCATCACAGGCAACTTGCCAAAATTGATAAAGTCGGTCAACCACAACATCAACACAAGCAACTTCTGCTATACACACGACGCTGACGGAAAGCTTTGGGTTTATAGCAAGAGCGATACTGCCGATGATGGCCCCACCACCTTGTACCGTCTGAACAACGATGGTTCATTTACCCCATTCACTATCCACGGAGGACAACTGCTCGGCGTGGCTGGCGACTACCTGTACACGATGCAACCCAACAAAGAATATCACCATACCGTGTTGCACCGCTATACCCTAAGCACAGGCGAAGTAGAACTACTGCAAAGCATGATTCTCGAACAAGTGTACAACCATGCAGAGTATGTAGACGGACGCTTTGTTACTTTCGGGAAATTGGGAGGACAGGGGTATGTAGGAATAACTTCCACCCAACACCCCAACAATTACATGTTTGTCATGTCGCCTGACAAATATGCTCCCATGTCGCTGACGATTGTCAACAAATAACCCACGCTTCATTGAAGACGCAACAGAACTTAGTATACCACCCGCATTCATACAATGCTATTGGGTAAAATTCTCTCAGCGACATAATTTAGGGCTGGCTTCTAACATGAGAAGTCAGCCCTCTTTGTTGTCTTTATGTTTGCAGCACTAAAAATAAAATCCCTTGCGAACGGGGAGAGAATACGTAAGCAGCGAACGGAGTGCTATGAACTTCGTCATTATCAAGCTAGAACCTCGGTCATTCCGTTTCTGTTTGAAGACTTTGCCGTCGTTCACTGGGCGGTGAACGCTCTACCGGACGGCAGCGGTAGCGCTACCGGACGGCAGTGGTAGAGCTACCGGACGGCAGTGGTAGAGCTACCACTGAGCAGTGTACGACGGAAAGATGAAGATCTGTGGACAGAAAGATGTACATCTAAGAACTGCATACACGAAGTCAACAAAGCGCTTTTCTAGGAAGGGATTGAGAGTTTGTGCTGTGAATGATTTCGGCTATGTACAAGTTCCAACCAGATTCTTTATCCCTATTTTATTTTCTGCACCTTTGTAGGTGATTTCCTGACACGAAAAAGTGTCTGAGACATTTCTGTTTCAGACATTCTATTTCTTATCGTTTTGCAATTTTAAGGGGGCATCAGAAATGAACGACAAGCTCCACCACTGCCTTATCTCGTTCAGACGCCTTGGCTAGTGTGATGTCATCGTAGAAATACTTCTCGTAGTTGAGACGAATATCGGCATCCATCTTTTTAGCCAGGCTGAGCGTGATACCGCCCGTAACGCGCTGGCGGCTAGCATCAGTGAGTTTCAACTTACCATCGTCACCAATTGTCCCGTCAGAATGATTGTCCATACGGTCGTAACGACAAAGGAAACTAAGCTTGCGAAACACTTTAGGCAAGGGTTGGTCGTAGCATACAAAAGCATCCCACGCATTCACGTTGGCAAAAGCGCCCTTTGTATAATGTTTGCGTAGATATTCTGCTTCCAAAGTAAAACGCCCGCTTTGGAAGGTAATTCCGCCGTCGTAGAGATAAGTGTTCACCGAGTTGGGCGAGATTTTCTGTACCGAAGCTTGCAAAGTTAGGCCACAGGGTAGAGGAGCTTGCGCTTTCACGGAAAAATTGAACTCCTTTGTCCAATAGTTCTTCTGATTGGTCAATCCCGAACCATTGAATGCACCTCCTTCGAGAATGAGAGGCAGATTTTGGAAAGTGTAGCCCGCATAGAATCCCACATCGCGCACATTGCCCACTTGCTTGGCAATAAACGAACGGTTGGCAAAATACTGCTTATGGGGCGAACGGTGGGCATCGATGCTAAAAGGTACACGCATCTGTCCCAGTCGGAGATCAAGCCCATGCACAGGAAGCACCCCGGCATAAGCATCAAGCATTTTGATTTGCCCCTCATCAGAGAGATCGATTTCTGCCTTATAATCCACAATGGGAGTGACAAACCCTTCTAGAGATACGCGAGCAGTGCGCACCTCAAATCGACTTTCACGTTCATGGGTTTGGTATTCCGCCTTGGCACGGATGGTTCCACTCACACGAGGCACCCATGAAGGTCGGTTCTGAGTACGCGTAGTGTCGGATGATGTCTGTGCAGCAAGGTTTTGCTGAGTAAGCGCGGCTACTGCCACGATGGGCAGCAGACGCTTGAGAGAGTCTAGTTTCATTGAGCAGATTGTTGACGGAAAGCTTTGGCAGCCTGGAGTAGTTCTTTAATTTCAAGGATGAGTTGCTGCGTTTCCTGCACCATGTGGAGCATAAGCGTAGCCGAGTTAAGATTGGTATCGTCGCCTTGAATAGCTACACTGATATCTTGATTAAACTTTATAAGGTCGGCCTCTATGCGGTCGCAGTCGCTAAACAGCGCATCATTGTCGGAAGCACGCTGATTGCGAAGATTCTCAGAGATGGTGTGCATCAGAGCCACTACTTCTTGGCGAAGTCGGCAGTAGCGATGCGCCATATCGTCGGAGATGGGCGAGAAGTTGTTGTCCACATGTTCGCGAGCTGGCTCGGCAATACGAATAAGTCCGTAGAGAATTTGGCGCAAAGCATTATGGATCAAGTGGAAACTCGTGCTCAATCGAATGGCTGCCACAGGAGGCGCTGCACGACGCAGGCAGATAGTCTCGCGACGACGTAGGTTTTTCAATTCACGCTTTCCGCGGTTAAGGTCGCGCAGAGAATGGCGCAATGGACGGAGCGATTCGGAGAAGAGGCCATCGGTCGACGAGGTAAGCACGTCGGCATAAGAGGTCAGCGTATCAGCCGTACTCATAGCAATGTGGCGCGAGAGCATGGGGATAATTGCATTGCGATCTTTCTCTGCAAGCATTTGCTGGAAGAGCACGTCGCCCTGTTGCACCTCTTTCTGCTTCTTAGCGAAGCGCTGCTGACTGTGAATAATGCTATATACACCGGCTACCACGATAATCACCACTGCTACTACACCACCAAAATTCATGGCCATGGCCACACAGAAACATGCTGTAAAGGCTACACCTGCCGTGATAAACCATCCACCAATAACAGTAAGCACACCCGTAATGCGGAACACTGCACTCTCACGACTCCAAGCACGGTCAGCCAAAGAAGAACCCATAGCTACCATGAAGGTGACAAACGTGGTGGAGAGGGGAAGTTTAAGTGAAGTACCAAGAGCTATGAGTAGTGAAGATACTACAAGATTGACAGAGGCACGACACATATCGTAAGCAGCCCCATTGTCGATAGCTTCGGCAGGCACTTGGAATCGGCTGTCAATATAGCGTGCCACACGGGGAGGGGTCACATTCGCCATGAAAGAGCCTACTGAGTTGCCCCAGCGTACGAGGCTACGAGCCACTTTGGAAGACCCAAACATTTCATCGCCCTCGTTCTTACGCGAGAGACCTACTTCTGTTTCAGTCACTTTGCGCGCCTTTTTGGAAGTAGCAAGGGCAAATACCATGATTGCACCAGCGGCCACGAGGAATATGATGGGAGTTTGGGCAGATTCGGCCAGAGAAGTCATCATGAAGCTATCAGGGGCAAGACCTACGGCATGGGAGGAGAAGTCGAGATAAGAAGAATAGCCGGCTAGAGGCACACCGATAAAGTTGACGAGGTCGTTGCCTGCAAAAGCGGTAGAGAGAGCAAATGTGCCGCAGAGCACAATGACACGGAACACATTGACCTTCAGCGCATGAAGTGTTTGCATCACAATGGTAGCTACCACGAAGATGCTGCCCAAGATAATGAGGATGTGTTCATTAAGATATGCCTTAACGTCGGCATTCATAAAGGAGAGGTCTTTCAAGCCCTTGAAAAGCATGAAATAGAGAATCGCAGTAATGGCCAAACCGCCAAAGATACCTATCTTAAAGCGGAGGTTGCGCGTAATGGAGAAAGAGAAGATGATACGCGTGATATACTGGATGAGCGAACCAAACACGAAAGCAATGGGCACACTCATAAAGATGCCGAGGATTACTTCCAATGCCTTCGAAGTGTTGAGATAGTCGCCCATACCGAGCGGAAGGGCTCCGCCATCGCCTGCCATCTTTATCATGACAAACGCAAAAGCCGCGCCAAGGAGTTCGAAGACCATACTGACTGTGGTCGATGTGGGCATACCGAATGAGTTGAAGATATCAAGCAGCACGATATCCGTAACCATCACGGCGAGATAAATATACATCACGTCCTTAAAACTAAAATACTGGGGCGTGAAGATGCCGTGGCGAGCAATGTCCATCATGCCGTTGCTAAGCACGCAACCGCAGAACACGCCAATACCGGCAATGACCACTAGCGTGCGAAACTTTGCTGCTCGCGAGCCAATGGCCGAATTGAGAAAGTTGACGGCGTCGTTGCTCACACCGACCCAAAGGTCAAATGCCGCAAGGACAAAGAGGAATATCACCATTCCTAGATACATCCATTCCATACTTTTGAGAATAATGATGGGGTTAAGACTTTCTCAAGATAGACTACAGACAATCTCAAGAAGGCCATGGTTTGAGTTTATTTTTCGAGTGCAAAAGTACGGGCCGAATGTTGGCGCGTTGTGACAAAGCGGTTAAGATTTTGTTAAGGAAATGAGCAAGAATGGCTTTAACACAATCTTAACAACGATTTCTCTTCCATGCGCAAGGAAAAGCGTAATATTGCACCTCGAAAGGAAGCATTAACCAACATACACCTTATTATATATATATGGCACAAAGAATATTGGTTGTCGATGACGAACCTGATTTGAGAGAGATTCTGCAATGTAACCTAGAGAATGCAGGTTACGAGGTAGACACCGCCGAATCGGCTGAAGAAGCACTCCACAAGCTTTCTCCCGAACACGATTTGATACTACTCGACGTGATGCTGGGCGGCATGTCGGGATTTCGCATGGCCAATAAGTTGCGCAACGAACTGAAACTGCATACTCCCATCATTTTCCTCACGGCAAAAGATACTGAAAATGATTTGCTCACGGGCTTCTCGGCGGGAGGCGATGATTACATTTCTAAGCCGTTCTCGCTCCACGAAGTGTTGGCACGCATCAAAGCGGTGCTACGTCGCACCAAGAAAGCTCCTGAGCGCACAGAACTCAGAGCGGGCAATCTGCTAATTGATTTCGCCAAGAAGATGGTCTATGCCGAAGGACAAGAAGTGCGCCTTTCACCCAAAGAATTTGGCATTTTGCGCTTACTGGCTCAACAGCCTGGTCGGGTCTATTCACGCGAAGAAATATTGGCCGAAGTATGGCACGGAGATAGTTACGTGCTCGATCGCACCGTAGATGTACACATCGCTCGCGTGCGCCGCAAGCTCGGTGAAAGCGCTTACCACATTACCAACCGACAAGGCTACGGCTACTGCTTCGAAGAATGATGATTACAACTAAGAAATTCTGGAGAAAATAGAAAAGCTTAGCCTAATATTGCTAGAAGAATTAAAACTGAAGTTTCGGATTTAGCAAGGGCGGGCTGAAAGCCCGTGCATCATCGGCTGCGGCTCAGCAATTCAAGCAAGCTTGATTGCATTCGGTTTGCGATAATTCAACCCGTTTGGAACTAAATCCGGAACTTTAATTAAAAGAGCCTAAACTACGAGGAAAGCTAGCTCTTCTCCTAAAGCTAGAATTTTCCTTGTCACCCATTCTACTATGACATATAAGAGAAAACTTCTTATCAACTTCACACTGCTCTTTGCAGTATTTACAGTGCTACTCGTGATATTTCAGTACAATCGTGAGCGGCAGTACAAGCGCGACTTGCTTTCTTCTAGATTACAAAGTTATGCCGACGTGGTGTCGGGAACTGTAGACCAGGAAAAACAACTTAACGATACCGTGCACTACGAGGAGATATTGCACGTATTGCCTGCCGACCTTCGCCTCACGGTAATCAATCGCCAAGGAGAGGTGGTCTACGAGTCCACCCACCATAACATTATGGAAATGGGCAATCACCTAAATCGCCCCGAGGTGAGAGCTGCACTCAACAATACAGAGGGAAGCGACATCCGAACCTCCGATACCGACCATCAAGAATATTTCTATTATGCCAAGGACTATGGCTCCTACCTCGTCAGAGTGGCACTGCCATTCGATGCCACAGTGCAGAGCTTCATGAAGGCCGACAACGTGTTTCTATGGTTTGTGCTCATGCTCTTCCCCATAGCGATGGTGGCACTCATTCAAATATCCGATCGATTTGGAAAGGCGGTCAGCGGACTGCGCAACTTCATGTTCTCGGCCGAGAAAGGACTTGTGGACTACGACCACATCATCTTCCCCCATTCCGAACTAGGCAACATCGGACGAGACATCATGCAAAAGTATCGTGAACTCGAGAACTCCAATCGCGTCATTGCCACAGAGCGCGAGCGATTGATGCGCCATTTCCACTATTTTGAAGAGGGTATTGCTATCTTCTCACCCACACACCATAAGCTCTATGCCAACCCACGATTCACGCAGTATGTCAACGCACTGATGGATCGTCCTACACCCGATGTGGAAGCCATCTGGCAAACGGAGACTTTTGCCCCCGCCCTAGAATTTCTTCGCCTCAACGGCGGACCACGCTCTGTCACAGAGGAAGCTCCCGTATTTCGCTTCAACACAAAAGCTGGAAGCATGACACTAGGTGTACAGATTCTCGTATACAGCGATGGTAATTTTGAAGTGACGCTCGTCGATGTGACAAAGACGGAAAAAAGCAAACGCCTCAAGCAGCAGATGAGCAACAATATTACCCACGAACTGCGCACACCCGTGAGCAGCATACGTGGCTACATTGAGACTTTACTTGAGTGTTCCAACCTCTCCGACGAACGCAAGTTGCATTTCCTAAAAAAAGCTCATGCACAGGTGATTCGCCTTACAGACCTCATCCGCGATGTGGCTCTTATCACCAAGACGGAAGAGGCCGCCGAACTCATGCCTCGCGAAGACGTGAGCTTGCTGCAGGTTGTGACCGATGCCCAAGAAGACCTTCACGAAATGTTCGAGAACACCCACATGCAACTCTTCGTTTCTATCCCCGAAAAGCTCACAGTGCACGGCAATTATTCACTGATTTACTCTATTTTCCGCAACTTAATGGAAAATAGTCTACGCTATGCAGGCGAAGGGGCAGAAATTCACGTAGATTGTTACAACGCTGATGCCGACATGGCCTACTTCTCCGTATACGACACTGGACAGGGTGTGCCCGAAGAGCACCTTTCGCGCCTATTCGAGCGTTTTTATCGTGTGAGCGAAGGTCGCACCCGCGACAATGGAGGCACAGGGCTTGGACTGTCCATCGTGCGCAACGCTGTGCTCTTCCACCACGGCGACATCTCCGTAAGAAATAGGAAAGAGGGCGGATTGGAGTTCCTCTTCACGATGAAAAGGAAATAAAAAAAGCAATCTAAATTTACTTTTATACCACCTATGTATTAAATGCAACCATTTGTGCAAATAAGCTCTCTTTCGCAGAAATATAAATTTGCACTTATTATAATTTTATACTACCTTTGCAACCGAATCAGTCAGCCCAAGAGGGTTGGCGGGTTTAGGACATCTTGGTAGGAAACGAAGTCTTGCATGAGCATTCATTGCCCATTAAGATTCGTAGACAAAACCAAAAAAGGACGTTTAACACGTTGATCTTCGGTTATCAAACTTCGCAACTTTGACTACTACTCAGAAGATCTGCGGCGAGAACGTCTGCGTTGGGTGTATACCCGTTTGCACAGCCCTAAGTGTACTTCATGCATTTGGGGAGGTGCAAACCACCATTGTATATACTGTACCGACGTGGGCTGACTGAGCTGCATTATCTTGGAGTAGAGGCATTGCGAAGGCCTGATAACCGGATAAGCAGCAAAGACCCACGTCTTTTTTTGTACCCGTACGTCAAAACAAACAGAACTTATTGACTGCGGACATTGTGCCCTTTCACACATTTCAAATCATTTTTCATTGCAGGTTCTGGCTGGGGGAGTATGTATTCACATATCCCTATGGGCTACTACTGAAAGAAGGATTACTCCCCCGCCAAACTTTTTGACAAGAACGATTCTCTCCTTTATTCACATTTATAAAACAATTCAAAAAGATGAAAACACTCAAGTATCTTTTCCTTGGTCTCTTCATGGCCGCATTCACCGCCTGCATCGTTTCCTCATGTAAAGACGATGATGAAAGCAATCAATCGATCGAGGGGTATTGGTATTGTGACCTTGACACAGACGAGCCTGAACTGGTTGCTTTCCGCGGAGGACAATTCGTAGACATTACCCCTAGTGTTCCTAGAGGTAGCATGACCGCATCTAAAGCTAAACAATTATGCGATGAAGCACTGAATACACATCGTGCTCCTTCGGGAGTTAGATCTGTCGATGTCGATTTTGGAACATATTCTACAAAAGGGTCAACTCTTACCATAAAATGGGAAAATGATAATAGCCCTAGTACCGTCAAGTATTCAATCAGCGGGAATAAACTCTATATGCAAGATGAAGACGGTGAAGACCTGGTTTATATCCGTAACACCAGCAAATAACTCACAGTATGTCCATATCAACTTTTAAATACACACTCGCAGCCCTTGCTACATGTGCCTTGCAAGCACAAGCACAGCAGGTGGACTATTCCGTGGTGTCGGTGCCAGAAGAAACAGGTCTCGACTTCATGAAGATGACCAAAGAGAGCGACTATGTATGCATGCCCCAAGTGAAACGTTCTGCCAATAACCTAACTTGGTTGACCAATCGAATCATTGATGTGTCAAAAGATGGACGATCTATTGCATTCCTATCATTCAGAGGTGGAAAGACGAACATTTTCATCAAGGACTTGGCTATCCAGGGAAGTTCACGGCAACGCACGAATCGCAGCAACGTGCTCGACTTTACCTATTCACCCGATGGACGCAAAATATGTTTCAGCGAGACACGTGGACAAATGAACCAAGTGTTTCTGACAGATGCCGACAACGGATATGTTTGCCGACAAATCACTACAGGCAACGCTGACTATTCGCCCATCTACTCGTCGTCTATGAAGCAGATATTCTTCACCCGTCTCGAGGCCAACAGCGCAAGCATTTGGGCATACGATGTTGCCAACAACTATGTGTCGAGCTATGCAGCGGGCATCAATCCCTGCCCGTTGAAGGACGAGACTTCCTTTATCTGTACGCGCATCAACCCTGAAGGGCGTGGCGAGATATGGAAGATCAACTATCACACAGGGCAGGAAGACTGCATCGTATCCGACCCCGCACATTCCTACACCACGCCCTCCGTATCGCCCGATGGCCAGTGGATTCTTTTCGTCGGCGATGGTCATCTTCCTAATGGCAACGCCACGTACCGCAACGCCGACATCTTCGTGTGCAGAACAGACGGAACGGCATTTGCCCAGCTCACCTACCATGCTGCCGACGACCTTAGTCCCGTGTGGAGCACAGATGGACAATACATCTATTTCATATCGCAGCGAGGAGATGCGAATGGTCAAGCCAACATTTGGAGAATGAAATTCCAATACAACAAATAATCACTTATAACATTTTACACTCTATGAAAAGTTTAAAAACTATCCTTACCATGGGATTGCTTCTCGTAAGCACAACCAGTTTTGCACAGTTTGCCAATGGCGGCAACAGCTCTAATGGCAACAACGGCGGTGGACTCGTTAAGAAAACCGACAACTACTCTCGTATCTATGTAGGCTACAATCCGATGACCCTTACATATGATATTAAAGGAGTTGATGACTTTACTTACCCTGGCCTTACCTTCGGTTTCACTCAGGGCATCAATCTAAGCAAGAACTTACCTCTGTTCTTAGAAGTTGGCGCACGCTTTACTTTCAATTTCAAGAGCGTGTCTGACGATGAGGATAACGATGAGGATGATGACTATTACTATAGTCTGAAAAAATCTGCAAGCAGAGCTGGCAACTATTGGGACGATGATTCTGACGACGACGATGAGGATGAAGTAGGTAAAACAAAGTATACTGCAGCAAGTCTCACCGTGCCTATCAACATTGCTTACAAACTCTCATTTGCTGGCGGTGACTTCTCTGTAACTCCTTTCCTAGGTGTAACCCTCAAAGGCAACTTGATCAGTAAAGAAAAGTATGAACTAGGTAAAGAAAAAGAGACCACAGACAACTTCAACAAGAAGCACGTAGGTAAAGACGGACAGTGGAAGCGCTTCCAAGCTGGATGGCAGATTGGTACCAACTTGGATTACAAGGCATTCTCTCTCGGCCTCCACTATGGTTCTGACTTTACCGAAGTTTGCAAGAAAACAAAGAGCAAGAACTTTTGCATCTCCTTGGGATATAATTTCTAACGTAAATTGCCCACCCTTTTTACGGAGGGTGGGATTTTTACTTTCACTTTAACACACGATACAAATGAAAAAAATCAAGTATTTCTTTCTTGCCTTTCTTATGCTAGGGCTCACTACATGCGTAATCACTGCTTGCTCTGACAATGACGATGATGCCTCGATTGAGGGGTATTGGGTTTATGACGATGATGACGACCAATACATGGTGATGTATTCTTTCAAAAATGGACAAGGCATCAATGCTGAATGTCACAAAAATGACCCAAAAAATCTACCCTTATTAAAGAAATATATCGATGATAATTGGGGAAAGAAAGAGGGTAATTTCGTGAACAACACAGGGCTCTATTATATTGATGGTGGTACATTTACCTATAAAATAAAAGGATCCCAAATATACATCACCTACGATTTCGAGGGAGATAACGTAGACGTAGCCACATATACCATCAAAGGCAACAAACTTTATCTAGACTATGATGGAGACAAAGACTCCTTCACCCGATACAGTAAATAACGAAGTATTATTAGCTAGAGCCCCTCATACAGAGATTCTGTGGTAATAACGATAAATTCAAAGCATCTATAACTTCGATATTTGAAACACTTCCCTCCGATGAGAGGTAGAAGGAATGGGTTGGAATGATCAATACGATTGTTCCAACCCTTTATATGTATAATCCCCTTGTAAACAGAGTAGTTTACAAGGGGACTATTGTAAATGATTATAGGAACTAGGGGAAAGCGGCTCTAGGAACTGTTTCTCTAGCCTATAAATACTTAAATCACATTACTCATTGCATCCGCAACATCCCGTGCCATCGAAGCAATGAGTACAGAGTTTACACTTTGGAAGGCCTATGGCTTGAACGAGCATTTCGAGTTTGTTAAAGCGAAGAGAGGTAAGTCCCAAGCGGCGACGTATCTCCTCCACCATGCGCTGATATTCAGGTGAGTCGGTAGTGGCATAACGTTCAAGATTCTTGTTGGGATCGCCCTCAAAATCGTTAATGATTCGACGCGTGATAAGCTCCATATCGCTCTTTGAAGAAGTGAAGCCAATGTAGGGACAGCCATAGATGAGGGGCGGACATGCAATGCGCATGTGTACTTCGCGTGCACCATCATCGAAGAGCACACTCACGTTGTCACGAAGCTGCGTGCCACGCACGATAGAGTCGTCGCAGAAGAGCACGCGTTTGTCGCGTAACATATCACGGTTGGGGATAAGCTTCATCTTAGCCACGAGCGAACGCATTGACTGATTGGCAGGGGTGAAACTTCGGGGCCATGTAGGCGTATACTTTGAAATTGCTCGCTGATAGGGCTTACCCATTCCTGCAGCATAGCCAAGCGCCATGCCTACTCCCGAGTCGGGGATACCACATACGCAGTCTACCTCGGTATCATCCTCAGCTGCCATGATGCGACCATTTTCGTAACGCATCTCTTCAACATTGCGTCCTTCATAAGTAGAAGTGGGGAATCCATAATACACCCACAGGAAGGAGCACACCTGCATCTGCTTGCGCGGTTCACGAAGTTGCTCTATTCCCTCGGGACGAAGACGAACAATTTCGCCAGGGCCGAGATAGCGCTCTGTGGTAAAATCGAGATTGGGGAAGGCTGTGCTTTCGCTTGTAGCAGCATAGGCGCCATTTTTCTTTCCTATCACGATGGGCGTACGTCCCCACGAATCACGAGCGGCGATGATACCATCCTCTGTAAGCAAGAGTATGGAGCAAGAACCTTGGATATGACGAAACACGTTGTCAATGCCATCAGCAAAGGTCTTACCTTGAATGAGTAGCAAGGCGATGAGTTCCGTAGGATTCGTCTTCCCTGACGACAGTTCGGTAAAGTGCATATTCTGGTCGAGAAGTTGCTTTTCGAGCTCTGCCACATTCTGAATCTTAGCCACTGTAACAATGGCAAAGCGCCCCAAGTGAGAATTGAGCACGAGAGGTTGTGCATCCGTGTCGCTTATCACGCCGATGCCCGATGTGGCTCCAGCAAAGCGTGAGAGCGTAGGCTCAAACTTGGTGCGGAAATAAGAACTTTCTAGATTGTGAATGGAACGAGTGAAAGTGCGCTCTTGCGCATTATAAGTAGCCAATCCGCCGCGACGGGTGCCTAGATGTGAGTTGTAGTCTGTGCCGTAAAATAAATCGGCCACGCAGTCGATGCGTGATACGGTGCCAAAGAAACCTCCCATGTAGTATAAAATGTTAGAGTAAATGGTTAAGTATTGTGCAAATTTACGAAATGCGGAGGGAGTATCCGCGCATAGTACACGTTTTTTGATTCGTGCAACGAAAAAAAAGTTTGGCACTCCTGAAATAAAGCCGTAACTTTGCATACGGAATAATGCGTCACCATGGCAAACTGCCCCATGACAAGAGATTCCAACCATACACGCACACATTATTAATATATACTGCCATGGCAATTCCTCAAGATCCGATGATGCTCTTCAGCTACATCAACACGAAACTTCGAGACGACTATAATTCTATCGATGCCCTTTGCGATGACCTTCACCTCGACCGCAAAGAGCTTGAGAGCAAACTCGGAAGCGCTGGTTTCGAGTACAACGAGGCGCAGAATAAGTTTTGGTAACACAGTTCATCCTCGTTTCCCTTTTTCTTAGTTATTCGAGCCTAAAGTCTCGCTTATACCCCCATACGCAAATGTAAGCAAATGATGGGAAAAAACTATCTAAAGGAAGTTGTTAAACAATTCCCGCTCACCATCTTCTGCGTGGTCTTGATTTGGTACCTCTGTCTGTTCCGCCCACCTAGAGTGAGAGAGTTGGAAAGCATCTTTGGTTTCGATAAGTGGGTGCACATCTCCATGTATTTGGGCACGTGCTGCGTACTATGGATGGAATATTTCCGTGCTCGTTGTCAATGGTCGATAGCAAAGCGAACGCTGATTGCTGTGATTGCCCCCATCTGCATGAGTGGCATCATAGAATTGGCACAAGAATACTTCACTACTTATCGTACGGGAGATTGGACCGACTTCGCAGCCAACTCCTTAGGAGTGCTCTTAGCCCTTGCACTCTCACCGCTTGAGAAGCGCATATTCTATCGTCATAAAAACTGAAATTACTTGTGAATCTCTATATACGTATCTCCGACACCGAACTGTGCTTTGCTGCCTACGAAATGGGGGCTTCGCAGAGTTTCCAATTCAGCACGTTCCGCATGCAGCCCTCGGCTTCGCTAACGGTGAATCTGCGCACGGCCATGCAACAAGTGGAACTTCTGCGTCAGCAGAAGTTTAGCAAAGTAGAGGTCTACGTCAACGCTCCTGTCACTCCCGTGCCTTTGGCTGAGTTTCAGGAGGAGGATGCCGAGACTATCTACAACTATTGCTTCACGCCGGACGAACGGCAGCGTGTATTCTACGATACCGTGCCTGCCTCGAACGCCGTGTTGCTATTTGCCCTGTCGGAAGCTACATGTCGCACCCTCGAGGAGGCCTTCGAGGGCATCAGTGTGCGTTTTGCAGCTTCACTCACGCCCATTGTGCAGCACTTTGCCAAGAAAGGTTTGGCTGTGGCAGCCGACAAGCGCGTGTTTGCCTACACCCATGATATGACGCTCGACATCGTGGTGCTCGAAGATAGCCACATCGTAATGCTCAACACGTATCAAGTGCGCACGCTGACAGATGCCGACTACTACCTGTTCAACCTTATGCACCACCTCGGGCTCAGCACCTCTGACACGCCCATCTTTGTAACTGGCACTCCGCTCATGCGAGGGCCACTCATTACGGAGTTGCAAAAGTATGCCGCTAAAGTATATCCCGTCAATCCATCGGCCGAATTTAATCGACATACCATCTCCACCACGGAGGGCGTGCCCTACGACCTCATGTGTGCCTTGCTTAAATAGATTTTAGTGCTAATTCAGAGATTCTTATTCCAACAAAATCACCTCTTAATTAACAGAGATGCCGACGCAAGGACGTGTCGGGAACAGAACCGATTGATGGAATTCTTATACATTTGAAGCTCAAATAAACCACCTTATGCGCATCATTACAGGAAAATATAAAGGTCGCCACTTTGAAGTGCCCCGCACTTTCAAGGCTCGTCCCACAACTGACTTTGCCAAGGAAAACCTATTCAACGTGCTCCGTGCTTACCTTGACTTTGAAGATACCCGCGCACTCGACCTTTTCGGAGGTACTGGTAGTATCTCGCTCGAACTCCTCTCGCGCGGTTGCCAACGTGTGGTCACGATAGAAAAGGATCGCCGTCACTTTGCTTTCATTCAGCAATGTCAACGCACACTCGCTGACGAGGCTTGGACTCCGATGTGTGGCGACGCGCTACGCTTCATCGAGCGGGCGGGTGAGGCTTTCGACCTCGTGTTTGCCGATCCTCCTTACGCATTGCCCGAATTGGGCGAACTTCCCGACCGCGTGATGAACTCTGCGCTCGTAGGCGAACATACGCTTTTTGTCCTAGAGCATGGCAAGAACTATGACTTTAGCTCTCGCCCCGACTTCTTAGAGCATCGTGCCTATGGCAGCGTAAACTTCAGCTTCTTCCGCAAGAAATAAGAAAAAATCCATCTAAAAGCATCTATCAGCCAATACCAAGGGCGACGTGTCCTCGGTATTGGCTGATATTTTTCTCTTACTGCTGTAAGAATTTTAGATAGTTCTTGTAAATATGTGGGGAATAGGCTTTCATGATGTTGTTGGCAAAGAGAATATCAGTCACCTTGTTCTCTTTCACGTAAGCCTTCATATTACGGGTGAAATAGCGCGAATCTATTACGTGAACCTCCTCGAACGAGAAGAATAGGTAGCCTGGCAGCGCATTGCCAAAGCTATCCTTGAGAATCAAGAGGCGACGACCATTTTTTGTAGAGGTTTCTACTCGAGTGATACGCGTATCGCTGCCCATAAAGGTGCAGTAGGCAGCTCCACTGCCATCCTTGAATCTATTAAAAAATATACCCTTGTGAGGCTTTCCTTCGCCCGTAACCTTATAGTTCTTGTCGATGGTGTAGTCGGTATAATAAGTGGTGTAAGTCACGCCTTGGGGCACATAGTAGACAAAGTCTTCGGGCGCATTCTTCACCGAAGCATCCTTAGAATAGCCATACATGCTGCCCACGTATCCATGTACCACACGCCGCTCGTAGTGGTTTAGATCTTGAAAGGGCACTCCCGCCACCTGAGCAAAACGTTGCGCTGCATAGTAAGCACCCAATGGTGCCCAATGGTGGTCAGTGCGCAGATAGATATCTTCCTTGGCATGGGTGGCCAGGGCGGTGTAAGCATCTACGGGTTTCACCTCTGGAGCTAAATGGGCGTAAATATTGTTAATCGTGGGGCGCTGCGGATTGGTCATTTTGCGAGCCTTATCGGGGCAGTAGAACTCCGTGCTAGTGGGAATCACCATGCAGTAGACATTGACTGCCGAGCCAAATGTCTCCTTGTACTTATTAGCCGCTTGAGCATAGGGCACACCGCTCTTAGAACTGCCGCCATAGGCCATCAGCGCACGCACATTCTTGCCACCTCCTACGATAATGATGCCCGCATTGGCTATCTTGGCTGTACCATCGGCATTGATATCGTTGTGGTATTCGCCCACATTGTGGTCATCGGGCTCGGGAGCAGCCTCTTCAACCCCAGCCTCGGGAGCTGCGGGAGCATCAGTCGATGCATGAAAAGTCACGTTGTCGTCGGAGTTGACCACGAGCTTCTGCCCTTCTTTCACGTTCATGCTCATGGCCATGAAGTGGTCGCGATAGGGTTCGCTGTCGCTAAACCACTGGCTCACGGCCTTGGTATACGAACCATCGAAGAGGCGCTGCCAGGAAAACTCAGGCAGCGTTGCCAAATCGCGCTTCTCAAGTTCGGAGAAAGTGCTGCGCGGAAACGTGTCGAACACGATGGTGAAGGCGCAAAACACAAGAACTATAATAGAAATATAGAGTTTATTCATCTGAGCAGAGATAGAAAATAAGAAAGGTTATTGTTGCAGAAGTTTGAGATAAGTGCGTGCCGTGCCTTGCGAGTAAGCATGGCCTATATTGTTAGCAAAGAACACATCGCTGATGCCGTGCTCGCGCATGTAATCAAGAATATTATGGGGAAAGTAGCGAAAATCTACCACGTGGATTTCTTCAAACGAAGAGAACAGGAAAGCGGGCAACGCATTGCCAAAGCTATCCTTTAAGATCAATAGTCGGCGACCATTACCCACAGCAGTACGTACCTGCACGGTACGTGAGTCTCCTCCCATAAAGGTGCAATAGGCTCCCGAACTTCCATCACGATAGTTCACGAAGAACTGAGCCTCGTGGGGCGCGCTTTCGCTCACAGTCTTGCCTGCACGCTGAGTATAGTCAATGAAAGTGGTGTGGTAGTCGGTACGGCGAGGCACGTAATAAGTGAAGACCTCGGGCACGGCCTTTACCTCTGCGGTCTTGGCATAAATGCGCATGCTACCCACAAACTGATGCACGTAGTGCTCTTCATAGTCGGTGGTCAAGGAGACGAAGGGGACCCCGGCTTGCGCGGCAAATTCCTGCGCTGCATAATAAGCTCCCAAGGCAGCCCAGTGAGTGTCTGTGCGTAGGTAGATAGGTTCCGAGGCATGCGACGCAAGGACACCATAGGCATTGATGGGCACCACGTCGGAACGCAGAGCCTGATAGATATGGCTGATGGTGGCATGCTGCGGATGGGTGAGCGAGGGCGAATGCTGAGGCATGTAGTAGGCGGTGCTTGTGGGAATAACCATACAGTATACTCTGACACTGTCGCCCACAGCCTCCTTGTAGGCATTCACAGCCTGGGCATACCATTCACCGCCCGTAGCCGACCCCATGAAGGGGGCCATTACATAGAGCGAATCACCGCGTCCTGCCAAAATCATGCCACCTGGCGAGCGGCGCACCTCAGCATGAGGGTTAAACTGATTGACATAAGGAGTGAGTTGGCGGTTGCTCTGTGCATGAAGCGAGAGAGACACGCAGAACAATGTCATGAAAGTAAGGAGAATATTACGGACTATCATACGTTTTAGAATCGGGTATATATAAAAGCGTTGTTGGTGGCTCCCACGAGCAGACATACACTCACTGCAAGGAGTAAAAGCGACACTAAAGTGCGGCTGCTTATGATCAATGCAGAGCGTAGTATGCTCTCCTCCGACAACCTTTCCACCGTGAGGCGAGAAGCCCATCGACGCACAGGGAGGCAAAACACAAATGCCACCACCCAAAGCCAGAAGTTGTCCGTGAGGGCTGCAGCCGACACAATGTCGGAGAATTCTGCCGTCTGTCCCGTAAAGGCACGGAAGAATGTAGCCATGTGGCCGAAGTCATCGAAATAGAAGATGCCCCACCCCACCACGATGAGCAGCAAACTATACATGTGGAGCAAGGGGCGCGGAACGTGCTGAATCACGCGCAAGAGCGTATATTTCTCAGTCATTACAATCAAGCCAAAATAAAGTCCCCACAGAATGAAATTCCAGCTAGCCCCATGCCACATTCCCGTGAGAAACCACACCACAAGGATGTTCCATACCTGATGACGGCGGTTCCCCCCCATAGGGATGTACACATAGTCACGGAAGAAACTTCCGAGAGAAATATGCCAACGGCGCCAGAAGCCGGAGATGCTCGTACAGCAATAGGGATGATCAAAGTTCTCGTTGAAGTGGAATCCGAGACAGCGCCCCAGTCCGATGGCCATATCGGAATAGCCCGAAAAGTCGAAATAAATCTGAAGCGTATAGGCCACGATGCCTATCCACGCTCCCATAGTGGTAAGGTGAGCAAGACCGCCCACAAGGAATTGGTCGGAGAGTTCAAATAGTTGGTTCGCAAGGATTACTTTCTTGCCCAATCCCAAGAAGAAACGAAACATACCCTCGGCCACATCGTCGGCCGACACATGGCGACGTTGTATCTCACGAGCTACCGTGTCATAACGCACAATGGGGCCGGCAATGAGCTGCGGGAACATGGAGATGTAGAGCAGTAGATTGACGAATCGACGCTGTACGGGCGACTGCCGGCGGTAGACGTCAATGAGATAGGAGATGCTCTGGAACGTATAGAACGAGATACCAATGGGCAGGGAGATATTGGGCACACTCACGCGAAGTCCCATGTCACAAAGCGTTTGTGCTAGAAATCCTAAGTACTTAAAGTTGGCTAGGAAGAGGATGTTGCACACAAGGCCAATTATTAGGGCCGCTCGCCGATGCTTTTCCTGTCGATCAATGACGAGTCCAGCCACGTAGTTCATCAGCACACAAGCAAGCATGAGAAACACGTATACGGGTTCGCCCCATGCATAGAAAATGAGCGAGAAGACCACGAGCGAAAAGTTGCGACAACGGAAGTCCGTCTCCAGGCTATTACACCCCAGCAAGCGGTCTGCTCCCGCCGCTAGCAAGTAGACTAGGAAGAAAGCGGGCAGAAATGCGAACAGGAAGAATAGGTCGGAAAATACCATGAGTGAGTGTGAAGAGTTGAGAGGGTTAATAGTTTTTGATTAGGAGAGATTATATGATGGACTAGGAAGGAATGGTGGAACTTGGCTTTGCGAAAGACTTGCCGCCAGCAAATTCACCTCCACCCCGTCAATCGCGTGAGCTCGCGGGCTAGGATGTAAGCGTTCATTCGCGCTCCAAGTTCATTGGTATGCGTGCCATCGTAAGTGTAGCGGTGTTGCTTGAGTTCTTCACTGCGCTTCACGCAGCAGAGACTGTCCTGTCGCACCACAGGGAGAGAAAGTCGATGAGCCGCAGCGCTGATGCTATCGCCCGTCTGGCGGATGCGAGCGAACGAGACGGCCGTGGTCTGCAAGGGAGTGAGCAAAACGATCTTCGCCTCGGGAAAATAGACACGCAAAAGGCTACATCCGTAGCGCACACTGCCCACAAGCGTCTGGGGTAGAGGCAAGACGATACGTGCCATCAAGGAGTCGAAAGGAAGCAGAGCAGAGCCCGAGGCCAAGCGCGAATTCGAATCATCGGCCTCGAGGGCATGAGGCCGCAGGGCGGGAAACCATGCATCGTTCGTACCAGCAGCCACTATAATGAGCTGCGGCCGCGAGCATTGCCCCGTAGACACAGAATGTACTAAACGCAGTATTTGGTTGAGCACCACGTTGTCATCTGCCACGCGACCTGTGTCTTGCACAAGATTAGGCATTGTGCGAGCGGTGTTTGTCCACGTGGCTCCACTGCGGGCAAAACTGCGAATGGAGGCAGGCTTGAGCAACCGAGCCAACCACGTGTTCCACCCACGTAGACGTGAACAATCGTCAGCACCGAGCCACGTGTTGGAGTCTCCCAAAATGGCCACATGAGCCTGGCTCCATAGCATAGGATTGACAGAGGAAGCATCGTCCAAGAAAACATTTTTTTCCACCTCACGGGAGAAAAGTTGCAACAGCGACAGGATGCAGCAAAACAAAAGAAGAGCAACTCGCCTCATCAGAAATAATGATAATATAACGTACCATTACAGGCACTTATCGTAAAAATGTTTAAGTCTTGACTGCAAAGGTAAATACTTTCGGTCACACCGAGGGAGATTTTATGCACAAAAACGCGTAAAAACCTTGTTATCTATAAAAAACTCACTATATTTGCAACTCACAACGCCCTTGCGCCCCGCATGGCCGCAAGGGTGCTTTTTGGAAAGAACCTTATTCCTCAACGAAAGACACTCGACCTCTCATGAGGTTTACGAAGAATAACCTCCTACTAGAAAATTAATTAAAAACTTACATAACACATTTCACTACACATGGATTGGTTTCAATCTCTATTTGTATCAACCGGATCTGTGGCACACATCGTGTTGCTATTCTCTCTGGTGATTGCCGTAGGCGTGGTCCTTGGTAAGCTCAAGATTGGCAGCGTATCACTGGGAGTCACTTTCGTGTTGTTTGCAGGCATCGTAGTTGGCCATATTTACAAGCACCTAGGCATCGGCGACCCCGATGGGGGCTATGCTTGTCCGGCCAACGTGCTTAGCTTTATCCAAGATTTCGGACTGATTCTCTTTGTTTACTGCATCGGTTTGCAAGTGGGTCCGAGTTTTTTCCAATCATTTAAGAAAGATGGCATACAGATGAACCTCGTGGCCGTGGGCATCGTATTGCTCAATGTGCTCACCCTTTTAGGTCTTTACTACCTTGTATTCGACACGTCCGACCCCACGAGTCTTCCCATGGCTGTGGGTGTTCTCTATGGTGCCGTGACCAACACACCAGGTCTGGGTGCCGCTCAAGAAGCCATCAATACGTTGGGCATTGACATGGGTGGGCAAAACATTGCTGCGGGTTATGCATGTGCCTATCCCCTCGGCGTGGTAGGCATTATCGGTGCGACCATTGCGATTCGCTACATTTGTCGTATCAAGCTCGAGAAGGAAGAGGAACAAATTCGCCTTTCACAGGAAGACAATCCACATGCTAGACCCCACCACATTTCACTCCGCGTAGAGAACAAGGCTCTCGAAGGAAAGACATTTGCCCAACTCACGCAGTTTCTCGGGCGTACCTTCGTATGCACCCATTATAAACATGGTGACGAAATCATCTCACCCACTCGCGACACACAACTTCATTTGGGTGATGAAATGAATGCAGTCTGTGCTAGCGACGATGCCGAAGCAGCTACCGCCTTCATCGGTAAAGAGATTGAAGTTGATTGGCAGGCTGAAAAGGCTCCCATCGTGTCGAAGCGCATTCTTGTGACACAAGCCGAAGTGAATGGTAAGACGTTTGGCGAAATGCACTTTAGCTCAATGTATGGCGTAAACGTGACACGTATCACTCGTCAAGGCATGAACCTTTTTGCCGACCGCTCACTACGCATTCAAATTGGCGACCGACTGATGGTGGCTGGTCCAGAAGATAGCGTAAATCGCGTAGAGCGCATCTTGGGTAATTCCGTAAAGCGTCTTGACCACCCCAACGTGGGTGCTATTTTCTTGGGCATTTTGATAGGTATCATATTCGGTAGCATACCTTTCCAATTTCCAGGTATGGCCACTCCGCTCAAATTGGGATTGGCTGGTGGTCCGCTCGTTATAGCCATCTTAGCAGGCGCTTATGGCTATAAATTCCACCTCGTGACATATACCACCACCTCCGCCAACCTTTTACTACGCGAAATCGGCCTTATTCTCTTCCTTGCAGCCGTAGGCATCAAGGCAGGAAGCAACTTCTGGGATACCGTGGCGCATGGCGACGGACTTACCTACGTATGGGTGGGATTCATCGTGACAGTCGTGCCACTGCTCATTATGGGTGTCGTGGGGCGTTGGCGCTTTAAGCTCAACTACTTCACACTGATGGGTATCATCGCAGGCTCCAACACCGACCCTCCCGCACTGGGATATGCCAACCAAGCAGCCAACAACGATGCAGCTTCCGTGGGATACTCCATGGTATACCCACTCTCCATGTTCCTCCGAATATTAGTGGCACAAGCCATTATCTTATTTATGTGTTAACCACACATAAGTACACAATGCAATCGGCTCCGATTCTCTTTACAAGAAATCGGAGCCGATTGGCATTGAAACAAAGGAGACTCTCCACTCTGCAGGCATTGCATTCTGCATCGGCAATGCCCCTCTTTTTCCATCAACAACGGGAAATAAAGCGTCTATGCGTCAGTATCAGCCACGCATCAAGGAACTACATCCGTCCTCCCACCATTCGAGGGTTGCCATAAGCATCCTCGCGAACCTCCACCTCATGCAATCCACTCTCACGCATTAGCGCTGCCGTATGCTCTGCATAAGCCCTATTTATCTCTACCAAGAGCCAACCACCAGGCAAAAGCAACCGCTGAGCTAGCCGGCAGAGAACTCGATAAAAACGGAGCGGATCATCATCGGGCACAAAGAGTGCACAATGAGGTTCAAAGTCGAGCACACGGTGCTCCATTTCCATAGCTTCGCTCTGACAGATATAGGGAGGATTGCTCACAATAAGATGATATTGCGAAACATCATTGACAGAAGGCATTTGCAACATATCATGATGTTCAAAGTGCACCCGTGCTCCAAGCTGTTGCGCATTTTCCCGAGCAACTTCAAGAGCGGCATCGGAAATATCCCAAGCCGTAACGTTAGCCTCATCTAAGGCTAACTTCAGGCTAATAGCAATGCAACCAGACCCCGTACCAGCATCGAGAACACAAAGTTGCTTTGATGCTGAAGATTTCTTATCTGAAACAGAAGAAGCATATCCCGAAAGGCCATGCATTTTCTCTATTCCCCAAGCCACGAGTTCTTCCGTTTCAGGACGAGGTATAAGCACATCGGGGGTCACTTTATAACTGCGTCCGCAGAACGTGGCACAACCTAGCACCTGCTGTACTGGACGTCCTGCCAAAAGCTGTTTACATATATTATGCAGCCTTGTGCATTCATCTTCAGAAAATTGTCTAACTTTGTCGACATAAATATCTGTACGGCTCACGCCGAATGCATCCTCAAAGACTAAGAATGCCACGGCACGCGCCTCGCCTTGACCATACAGTGGAATAAGCGCGTCGCGAAAGGCTAGAAAAAGGGGATTCATACTAAACTTGCTTTTATTACATGAATTTCAATGAACTATATATGCGCCGCTGCATAGAACTGGCGCAACTCGGACGTATGCATGCCGCTCCCAACCCTATGGTGGGAGCCGTTATCGTCCATTCCGATCGTATCATCGGCGAAGGTTATCATGCCGTATGTGGCAAAGCGCATGCCGAAGTGAATGCAATCAATTCGGTGAAGCCCGCCGATCGTCAGCTACTGAGCGATAGCACGCTTTACGTAAGCCTAGAGCCCTGCTCTCACTACGGAAAGACACCGCCTTGCGCTCGTCTCATCATTAAGACGGGCATTCCACGCGTGGTAGTGGGATGTGTCGACCCATTCGCTAAAGTACAAGGCCGAGGCATTACCATGTTGCGCGAAGCAGGCATAGAGGTAGAAGTGGGCGTACTCGAAGCAGAATGCCGAGCACTCAACCGCCGTTTTATCACAGCTCAGACTCTCCACCGCCCTTATATCACACTCAAATGGGCTCGTTCGGCTGATGGTTTTATCGATGGTTGGCGCGAAGATGACAGTCAAGGTGCTGCACAGATCTCCACCCCTTGGTCGCTCATGCGAGTACACCAACTGCGAGCAATGAATCAAGCTATTCTCGTGGGGCACAACACCTTGCGCATGGATCATCCGCAGCTCAACGTTCGTCATTGGGCAGGTGGCAATCAACCTTTACGAGTGGTGCTAGGCCGTGTGGCCGAGGAAGAACTTCCCACTGGATGGCTGGCTTATGCCGATATTTCCACAGCGCTATCCGAGCTCTATCACATGGGCGTGCAGTCGGTATTGGTCGAAGGCGGACAACAAACGCTACAAAGCTTTATCGACCAAGGTCTGTGGGATGAAGCTTACGTGGAATATTCTCCCACAACGCTAGGAAGCGGTGTACCCGAGCCGCGTATGCCTGTAGGCGTTATGCTCACCGAAGAACAATACTTCGGACGCACCATTTGGCACTATGAAGCCGACAATTTACAGGACTTTGAAGCCAAAGAACTGACTTCTGAGATTGAAGAATAGAATCACCTTTTCTGCTATCTCTTCATCTTTGCTTGGAAAAGGCCCGAAGCGATAAACGCTAAGACCGACATTGTGCAAAGTTAAACATTTGTTTTTTCTTATCTACTACATACATTATGCAAAAGATACCCCCCGTGACGCGGGCGCTACTATTCATCAACGTGGCTTGCTACCTCATTCAGTCGCTCCTACGTATGCGCGGCATCGACTTAACAGATTGGCTTGGTCTTCATTTCGTGCTGGCCGACAGCTTCAACGTGGTGCAGCTCTTCACGTATATGTTTCTCCACGGAAGCCTTACGCACCTTTTCTTCAATATGTTCTCGCTCTGGATGTTTGGCGGACTTATAGAGCGCACGCTGGGCATGAAGCGCTTCCTCACCTACTTCTTAGTGTGTGGTGTGGGAGCAGGTCTGTGTCAGGAAGTATGGCAAACGGCAGAATACTTCATCGAAGGCCTCAACAACTACGATATGGTCAACACTGGGACGAGCCTTATCCCCATGGGCACATTCCTCAACATGTGGACCACCATCGGAGCCTCGGGGGCTTGCTATGGTGTGCTCCTAGCTTTCGGTATGCTCTATCCCAACGAACGCATTATGCTTCTCATACCGCCCATTCCAATGAAGGCGAAATATTTCGTGGCGGGATATGCAGCTATCGAACTCATCTCTGCCTATACCTCCAACGACAACGTGGCACACTTTGCCCATCTCGGTGGTATGCTCTTTGGTTGGGCCTTGCTCCACTGGTGGCGCAAGCGCTACAATCGTCGCAACTCGGGCTGGAATGCGTGGGAAAAGGCAAGCAACACTCATTCCTCATGGTGGGAACGTATGAAACAACGTTTAGTTCACAAGAAGAGCCCCTCATCTGTAGGCAATGCCCACCACACAGCACGCCGCGAAGACGACTATGAATACAACATGCGTTCTAAAGCCGAAGAAGCACGTATGGACGAATTGCTCGACAAAGTGCGTCGTTCTGGCTACAATAGTCTGACGGAGGATGAGAAGCGTGAGCTTTTCCACATCAGCCGGAAATAGTGCGAAAAGAATCCTCATTTCTAGAAAGTCTAGTATCTTTTAGAAGATTTTCCCCTAAAAACACCCATGACCAAACTCCTTTCATTCCTTAGTTGGATGTCAGTGCTCGCCCTATGGGCCTGCGCTGCATGCATCTATATCAATCCAGCCCTCTACGGCAAATACTTTGCTGTGCTAGGGCTGTGCTTCCCGCTTTGCGCAACAGCCGTAGTGGGGATGGGAGTGATATGCATCCTTTTCAAGCCGAAAATGGTATGGATTTCCGTAGTAGGCTTACTCTGCGCTGCAGGTTCCATACGTGATTATGTGCCCATCAACCTCACCTCGCCCCCGCCCAAGCAGGTATGGAAGGTAATGACCTACAACACGATGAACTATGGGGCATGGAAAAAAGACGATAATAATCGCGACTTTCAGGTGGTGCGTTACATTGCATCACAATCCCCAGACATAGCTTGCTTACAAGAGACGCTCTACGCCACCAAAGACAATCGTCAATGCGTAGAAAGCAGCATGAAACGCTATGGCTACCACCTAGAACAGGTCAAGGTGGGAACAGGTGCACTCGCCTTAGCCTCACGTTTCCCCATTGTACGCACACAACGTATCTGTCACTCAGCGGGCAATGGTGCCGCTGCATTCTTCGTCGTTCCACAAAGGGGCGACACCGTCATTGTAATCTGTGTCCATCTAGAATCTATGCACCTTTCCAATGGAGAGCGTTCCACTTACCACGAGCTCGTGAGAAATCCAGAAAAAGCCGATAACGTACACGGCAAACTATCCATTGTGCGAAAAATTGCCAACGGAGGTATCGAGCGTGCTCTACAAGCCGACACTGTGGCCCACTTCATCGATAGTCTTGCTGGTAAGCCCCTCATTCTCATGGGCGACTTCAACGATACACCTATCTCCTACGCTCATCACCAAATTTGTTCTCGGCTGACAGATGCTTACCGCGCTACAGGGAATGGTATCGGCCGTTCCTTCAATCGCGATGCTATCTACGTACGCATTGACCATGCCTTCTGTTCCTCCCATTTCAAGCCTTTCGCCTTCAAGATAGACAACACTGTTCCCTTCTCTGACCACTACCCCATGATAGGCTACATAAAGTGGGTGCGAAATAATCCTCTTAGCCATAGATAACTATACGTAAAATCCCTTAGATAGATGTACTATCTAAGGGAAAAAACAATTTTGATACTTACGGGCTAACATATTAGCCCATCATCCTTAAGACTAAAACCTAAAAGTATTTTTTTCTACATTGAATAGCTATCTGTGAGCACCTACCACTTTCGTAAATACGTAAGGGAAGTTGTGATGCTACACGATAGGCTAGCGGTATCTGTGCCGAAGGGACGTTTGCTCCCTTCGGCACATTTCACTTTTAGAGCGGGAACGACATACCGATCGTCACGTTGGAATTGGCATGCTTGAGGGGAATACCCTGCTTGCTAAGTTTGCCGAAGAAGTGGTCGGTACCGGCGAAGATGTTGTAGTGCTTAGCATGGAGGCTCAGGAGCAAACCACTAGTGAAACCTGTGGTATTACCGCCGAGGCTAAAGCTAGCATCGAACCACTTGGTGGGGGCTACATTGGCAGAAAGCAGACCTTGATGCCATGCGTACTTACCTGCCATGCGGCTAGTATAAAGGAAGCCAAACTTCAGTTTTCGATAGACAGGAAGGGTATATTCAGCACCGAGGTTGATAGTAGCAGAGAGAGCACGCGTCTCGCTTTTCTTGCCATCGTAATATACAGCAAACATATCGCCAAGGTCATCGCCGATAGCTTCAAACTGATCGCCAATCTCATTGGTCTCTGTGCGATTGCTAGCCACGTATACGTCTTCATCGAAGCCGTTAAAAGTCCACTCACCAGCCGAAGAGGCTTGGTGCATGTTTTTCCAGTTGATAAAGCCAAGATCGGTGATAGAAGCGCTGAGTTTCAAGTCGGGAATTACTTGATAGGTTGCACCGAGATCGAAGGCCAAGCCGAAGCCCGAAAGCCCTCCCTTGAAATCGTCAAGGCCATGAATGCGATGACGAGGCGTGGTTCCAGGAGCCGGATTGGGCTCCGTTTTCTCACTCAGTTCTAGCTCTGTCTTCATGAGCGAAGCGCGTCCGCGCACATCGCCTTTGATTTGCCACATATCTTCAGCGAGATGGAGGTTGAGGTTTTCGGCCGACACATCGGCATAGGCCAAACCGAAGAGTAGTTTCATCTTACCACCGACGGTCCATTTCTCATCAATCTTGTGGGAATGTCCCAAACCGAGTTCTAGGAAATTTTCAGAGCGCAAGCCGAGGTTGTCAATGTTATAGTCGGTCTTTGCGCCAGCTTCCTTCATAAATTCAAAGAGCGACTTGGGCAATGCCACGTTGGTCTGCGAGCGGAGATTCATTTCCACCACATTCAAACCTTTGAAAGCCTTGAATGCTACGCCAAAGAGCTGATACTTAAAGTTGATACCGAGCTTGTTGGTATTCTTCAGTTTACCCAAAAATTCGCTTGAAGACACGCCTGGGTTCATAAAGGTGGTCAAGTCGTTTCCATTCTGACCATAGCCTGGCATTCCGTCATTAAGTTTGTAGACGAATGTTTTTAGTCCCACATTGGATTGTGTGCCCACATTGAGGTTGCCCAAGATGAGGGGCATTGACACGTAGGCCGTATCAAGCAGTGCAGGGTTCATCTCGTGTTTATGCACCGAGGATTGCATAAAATAGCTCGTGTGCAAATTGTCCTGTGCCGTTGCGGGAAGTGATAACAGTGCGGCAAGGGGGAGTATATGATGCAGTTTCATAAGTTAGTCAGCATTGAAGGTTAATTAAAATCAGCTGTTACACCTCCCTTGAGGCGGAGCTTAATCTTGGCAAGGCGCAAGTATTGGGTGGATACGAGCGTTTTGCTCTGCAATTCGTCATTATCGGCGGCATGCACCTTGAAGATGAGTTTGTCCACTTTCGAGAGTAACTTCTCATCAGCGAGCGTGGCTTCCAGAGTGATGGGAGCGGTGGTGGCAATAGGCTCATTCTGATCATCGTAGGTGTCGGGTCCTGCAGGCACAGTCACATCGTTGAACTTGATGCCGTCGATCACCTGACCATTCACATCCTTTGCTTCAATACCTACGATGAGGTCGAGGGGCACCGCATTTTGAGCTTCGGCCTTGATTTCGATGCCTTTGGCAGCATACTTTTTGAGGTCGTCGTTCATGCTATCAGTGGAGTCATTGTAGACGATGGTAAAGCCCTTGTCGAAGGTGAAAGGAACGAACACATTATAGTTAACCGTAGCATTGTAGTTGCGTCCAAGTTCCACTGTATATTCTTGATTTTTCACCTCTAGGCGATGGTCGTCCATCTTGACCGTAATCTGGTCGGGTAGCTTTTCGATGAGTGTTCCCAGATTGGGAGTAGCTTTCTGCTGTGCGCCCGCGATGAGTTGTCCTGCAGGGTCGTAAGGCGATGATCCTTGGTAGTAATAGATGGTATTCACCTTTCCATTCTCTATGGTGGCGTAGGGCAGATTTACGCTTTTCTGTTCTGTGCCCTTCTCAGCCGTAAGTTCGATATGACGGCCTTGAGACTCATTGCCTAACTGTACACCCACAGGGATGGAACTGAGATTTGCATCGAAGCGAATGGTGGGGTTGGAAGCCTTGATTACTACGGCATCATCAGTCAAGAAGTCGGGCAACGACTCCTTAATATCTATTACTGAGTTTTCGGGATTGATTTCGGGATTGAATACTCCCTTTACCTTATATACGTCGAGACCTTCGTTTCCCATATTGATATTGAGTTCTACGTCGGCATAGTCGTGCTCACCCATGCTGAATGCAGCGGTGCTCTTAAAGGTCACCTTCCCTTTCATGTGGATATTGAGTTGTTCGGGGGTGAGCTGAAGTTCACCATTTACAGGTGTAGCATTGAGGGAGGCCTCGTCGAAGGTTACTTCGCAGATGGGAGAGCCCATGTGATAGTCCATGCTAGCACAGGTAATCACGCGGCCATTTCGAGTCCAGCCATTCGAAAGATGTGTCACGTGCATAAATTCAGGCAGCGTGATACTCATATTTTCGAGTTTGCTCACTCCGAACTTGATATTCGGGCTTGAACGTTTTTCAATAATAGAGAGCGCCACCTTAGGTATTCCCCCATTGTTGCTCTGCAAGTAGAGTGTGTTTATGTGAGAAATACCCGTGATACCGTTCACTTTGAAGTCAATGCTTTCATCACCTTCTGCCCCAGAAGTAAAGCTCTGTCCAGCAGGAATAGGAAGCACGCTCCCTGTGGGAATGCTGATTCCTAGCGATTCAAGTTGTTGGCGCGCCTTCTCATAGGAGAGCACTTTCTCGTTCGTCTTCAGCGTGGTACTATTGAGATTGGTATGTACTTTGTCCACTTTTACATCAAAGTTTGTATTACCATCTTCCACGAGGTAGAACGTGTTCTTCCCATCGAGTTTCACGGATTCATCAAGGTCGAGCAAGTCGCCGAGGCGGATCTTTTCGGTATTACCAAGCGTCACGCTGAGTCCGTCACTGCCTAGCCCCATGGTAAGGTCCACCTTGTCAAGGTCGTAGGAATCGTCTATGCAGCTGCTCAGCACCAAGGCAGAACCAGCGCACAACGCTCCCGTTAAGAAGAAATGTTTGAGGAGTGAATGTGCCATAATCGTCTGTTATTTTTGAAATGATTAAGGTAACAGTTTTTAAGTTCTGTTGTAGTAATAAATTCTCTAAGAGGGAATGGTATAAATTCTGCCGTGTGGGAAATCCTAAAGCAATCTTTTTTTAGAATCAACCGAATGGAGGGGCAGTTTCCCTTACATGCCACAAAGGTAGAAAAAAATATTGAGCACAAAAGGTTTTTCCCTTTTTATATTAATTTTTTTAATCCGAAGCAAACAAATAGCTATCTGTTAGGCAAAAGTTTTCCTCTCTTGTGCTTTGCGTTGCGCTCGGTTTACACTAACTTTGCACCAAATTTTAAACTAAAGCCGTTGGCGGAATAGATGGGTTAACGGGCTGACATGGTTAAAAGAGTTGACAAGTAAGAAATCATTTGTTTTGTTCATTAAGCCTTTGTGCGATATACGATAAATGAGCCTCATTTACCCACAGCTCCATTCACCTATTTCCTTATATTCTGATTCTGCCACTGCGTAAACGACACAACACTATGGAACATTCTCTCTTTCTCTACAATACGCTGACGCGCCAGAAAGAACTATTCAAGCCCATCCATCCGGGTCACGTAGGTATGTACGTATGCGGACCTACCGTATACGGCGATGCACATCTCGGTCATGCCCGTCCGGCCATCACTTTCGACCTCGTATTTCGCTACCTCAAGCATCTTGGCTATAAAGTGCGCTATGTGCGCAACATCACGGATGTAGGCCATTTGGAACACGATGCCGACGAGGGAGAGGACAAGATTGCCAAGAAAGCTCGCCTCGAACAGCTTGAACCAATGGAAGTGGCACAATACTATACCAATCGCTTCAATGCTGCTATGGCCAAGCTCAACGTGCTTCCCCCCAGCATCGAACCGCACGCCACAGGTCATATCATTGAGCAAGAACAACTCGTGCAGCAAATTCTCGACAATGGCTATGCTTACGAATCGAACGGCTCTGTCTATTTCGACGTTGTAAAGTATAATAAGGACCATAAATATGGCATTCTTTCAGGCCGTAACCTTGAGGATGTGCACGATGCTAGCCGCGAACTCGATGGCGTAGGTGAGAAGCACCACCAAGTGGACTTTGCCTTATGGAAAAAGGCTCAGCCAGAGCACATCATGCGTTGGCCTTCGCCCTGGAGCGAGGGTTTCCCTGGTTGGCATTGTGAATGTACCGCCATGGGACGCAAATATTTGGGTGCTCACTTCGACATACACGGAGGAGGCATGGATCTTGTTTTTCCCCACCACGAGTGTGAAATAGCACAGGCCGTGGCTTCACAGGGCGATCAGATGGTGAAGTACTGGATGCACAACAACATGATTACCATCGCTGGCAAGAAAATGGGCAAGAGCTACAACAACTTCATCACGCTCGACCAATTCTTCACCGGTTCGCACCCCTTGCTCACGCAGCCCTATTCGCCCATGACCATTCGCTTCTTCATCCTGCAGGCGCAGTATCGTTCTACGGTAGACTTCTCCAACGAAGCGCTGCAAGCTTCAAAGAAGGGCTTCGACCGCTTAATGGATGCCGTAGCTCAGCTCGACCGCATTGAGCCTACCGAGAATGGCACACTCACCGAAGCCTATGCCGAAGAAGTGAGCACAAAATGCTATGAAGCTATGGACGACGACTTCAACTCGCCCATCGTCATCAGCCACCTTTTCGATGCTGCTCGCGTAATCAATCAGCTCGTCGACAAGCAGCAGGCCATCACCCCCGCAGGATTGGAAGCTCTAAAGAAGGTAGTCAACACTTTCGTGTTCGACATTCTCGGTCTGAAGAGCGAAGCCGCAGGTGGCAATGCGCAGCGCGAAGAGGCTTATGGCCACGCTATCGACCTCTTGCTCGAACTCCGTGCCAAAGCCAAGGCTACCAAAGACTGGGCTACGAGTGATCAAATACGCGATGAATTGGCTTCCTTCGGCTTTGAAGTGAAGGACACCAAGGATGGCGCCACATGGAAACTCAATAAGTAAGTACAAAGGAAGCCCCACCAGAGGCTCCCGAAACTGGATGATTTCCTTGATGTATTATAGATGAGATTCTCTCATACGCACACACGTACACGTGCCGCAGACGATTTTAAGGCGATTATTCTACACTGCTTGCACTACCCCATTTTCGGGTAAGTAGATTATAGAGTCATTATCCCCCTCTGCAGAATTTACTGCATAGGGGGATAATTACTTTTGTTCCATGGAATACGTTTACAGACTTGAGAGTGTATCGTGAGTGTGACGGACGAGTACAAACCAAAGTAAGGACGAAGAAAATTCAACTTATCTCACTGAAGTTTTACCACCCTCATTTCAGCTATTTGAGTAATCGTTTTCTTCAAAGGAATATCTGAAAGTCAACATATTTCATGGGCTTCCAACCCGTCCTTTTATTTCTTCTTCTCCCCCTCCGACACTGGGTAAAAATGTCTTTCTTCGGTACATGCAAATTCATTTCTCTGCGTAAATAGAAAATACTCATTTGTGAACAGAGGAATGCATAAGCAACGACAGAGTGTTCCGAACTTCGTCATTATCAAGCTTAAACCTAGGCCATTCCATTTCTATTTGAAGACTTTACCGTCGTTCACTGGGCGGTGAACGCTCTACCGGACGGCAGCGGTAGAGCTACCGGACGGCAGCGGTAGAGCTACCGGACGGCAGCGGTAAAGCTATAACTGGGCATTGAACGATGGAAAGATGTACATCTGTGGACGGCTAAATGTACATCTAGAAACAGGGAACACGAAGTCCCCAAGAACGTTGTTCAGGAAGGGGAATGGGCAAGCAGATGAAATCAAGGCAATACCTACGGGATTATAGATCCAAAATAGAGAAGTACAATCATAGTAACCCTCCCTCGTCTTTGGAGCGTAACGAAAGAAGCGAGGGAGGGCTACTAAAAAAGAGTGTACATGCTCTGTACACTCTTTAGAAAATTTGCGCCACGGGGTTGCGCGCCTTTGCACCACAATCACCTCATTAGGAGGTGAACATAGCAGGCAATAGACTGGCAAAACAGAAAGGCGCTATGTTACTGTTTCTCTTGTTCCGGAGCCTCGTCGATGAGATCCATAAATTGATCGAGCTTCGGAGTAATGATAATCTGCGTGCGACGGTTACGCTGTTTACCCACAGCTGTATCATTAGAAGCCACGGGATTGTACTCGCCGCGGCCTGCTGCTGAAAGACGCTTCGGGTCGACACCATACTGATTTTGCAAAGCTTGCACCACAGACGAAGCACGCAAGGCAGAAAGGTCCCAATTGTTGCGGATGTTCTTCTGTGAAATGGGCACGTTATCGGTGTTACCTTCTACGAGCACATCATAGTCTTTATAGTCTGTAATGATTTTCGCAATCTTTTGTAGGGTTTCACCAGCGCGATCGCCAATTTCGTAGCTACCGCTTTTGTAGAGCATATTGTCTGCCAATGAGATGTATACCACGCCCTTGAGCACCTGTACATCTACATCGTTCATTTCTGAGCGGGTGAGTGAACGGGTGAGTTTGTTGGTCAGTGCTTGGTTGAGCGAGTCGCTCTTGCTCTTAGCGTCAACGAGTTGCTTGATGAATTTGTTAGAAGCATTAATTTCGTCGACGAGTTTCGAGATGTTCACGTTGCCCTGTTGCACATTACTTTGGTAGGACGACTGCAATTTGCTATAAGCTTCGCGCATTTCCTTGTTGCGCTGCTGCTCTTCCTGCAAGCGAGCGGCAAGGCTCTTCGAATCGGAAGTATATTCCGCAATGCGCACCTGTGCTTCATTGTAGTCCTTCTGAAGGGCAGCGTGTTCAGTTTTCAGATTGTCATAATTGGTCTGTACCTCGGCGAGCTTACTCTTGCTCACACAGCTTGTCATGAACAGTGCTGCTGCGAGGGGCATTACAAACAGTTTTAAGCTTTTCATTGTTGTAAAGTTTTTGGAATGAATATTCTAATTTAGCTTGTTGATACGCACGCTATTGTGCGATTTTGGGGCGCAAGATATGCAATAACCCCGACAAACGCAAATATTTTGCAGAATATTAACACCGGAGTGTTCCTTTATGCACAATTACGCTTGGCTTTGAGGTCTGTTTCTTATATCTTTGCATACAAGATAGGCACTATATCACTCCATAAGATAGATTATGTATTAGCGACATTGGGCATAATCCTAACTACCATTACTCAACATTCGGCCTCAGCCTGCCCTTTCTAGATCCGATAATTCAGTTATTTACATCCATCACAATTCACCAACAATGAACGAGAATGTTACACTTAAAGATTTCATAGCGAAGTTGCACGAGACAAAAGGATATAGCAGTACGGCACTTAAGGAATATCGCGTGATGCGCGTGACGGAAGAAGAAGTAGACTTGCGCGACGACCGCACCAAGATGATCTATACCGTACCTATTATAAGCCTATACAACGCAATCACCTCCTTAACGCCTAAAGCATGCACCGTTCCCAATATGAAAAAGTTTGTCGGAACGAAAGCTGCTCCCGCCTGTGCAGCCCTAATTAGTTGGACCGTAGGACGGAGACAATTCTGGGGCTCGTTTGATAATCTTTTCCAGCAGTTTAATTCATTAGTAGAGAGCGAAAGTCAAAGAGAGCAACAGCCCTCACTATTTAAGAAGGAGGTAGCCAATATGCGCAAAGACAGTGTAGTTTGGAAATGTGCTTTGCTTAGATTTTCTTTCAAAAAGGATTTTATAGATAGCAGTAGTACAGAAGAAGTGCAAGAGTTTTATTACCAATACGTAATAAGCCATCCCGAAAAATGCCTTCGTTCTCTCACTGTTAATGAGCTATCCATCATAAAGTTGGCGATAAAGAATCAGGGCAAGTTTAGGACGAACGAACATTGCTATGGTTTTATCATGCCCGAGGTTATGGGATGGATGAAGGTGTCCAATGATTCTGGAACAGACAAGAGCCTTAATCTTTATGAATTGAGTGAAGAACTCGTTGAGGCGTTTTCTCCCTACATTGATGATATCTACAAAGAAAAAAGTGCTCACTATGAAGACGTATTAGAAGAAATTTTTCTTGGACTTGTCAACATTCGCGGACGCATATCGGATGAGAGAATGCCACAACTCATGCATCAGTTCATTGCTTCCAAGCATTCCGATTTACCCATCGAGTTGATTCATTTTTGGCTGTTGAATACGATTCTTCCAAACTTCTGCTATAAAGACAATGGGGATGGTTTTGGTCCTGCATACTATAGTATTTTATTTAATTTCGAAGAATGGACGCGCGATATCCGACAGGAATTGCCAGAATACATGCCCAAAACATTGGAAGAAGTACGCTCTCGCGGACATTACCCCCACATGATTCCCTATGAGGAAACGGAAAAAGACTTCTTCAAACTATTCGAAGAAAAGATAGGTAAAGAAGGTGCACACCGTATATATGATTTCGTTTATTCAAAAGTTCAAGACCCCAATGCAGATTTATCAGAGCTGTCGAACTTTATACTTTCACCACTTTATACCCCCCAAGAAAAAGCATATCGGGATGCCGCTAACATCCTCAACGATATGACGAACAACATTCCACGATTTTTTCTCAAGGGGAACACACCCACACAAGCCTTTCAGAAAAAATGCACTGAAGCAGTACCATCTAAGAAGGTTGGGCGCAACGACCCTTGCCCTTGTGGAAGCGGAAAGAAATACAAGCATTGCTGCGGGAAATAAAGCCTTATCAAGAACATTCAAAAATATGTGGGCGACGTGTCCCGCGTCGGCATCTTTAGAATGCATTTCATTGTGCAAACCATCTTATGCCGACGCGAGATGCGTCGCCCACTATTTATGGGTGGTTCTATAAATTCTGACGATGGGATTTATAGAACTACCCTTATTAGAATCTGAAGTCTACCCTGCATACGAGTGCATACCGCCTAGGAGAAAGTTCACTCCAAAATAGGTCATCAACACAGTGGCAAAGGACAGGACCATAAAGAGATGGAAACGTCGAGGCTCACCCAAAACGGGGAACGTCTGTACATGGAAAGCTACGGCATAAATCATGAAAGTGATAAGAGCCCACGTCTCCTTAGGATCCCAACTCCAATAAGTGCCCCATGATTGGTTGGCCCACACAGCACCGAGGAAGATGCCTGCTCCGAGAAGGAATACTGCGGGATAGAGCAAAAGACGAGTTAGATACATTAGAGCCTCTGCCTGTCGGCGCACAATAAGAGCCATCACGCCATTGAGCATCGTAAAGGCTAAAAGAGAATAGCCCATCATGACCACGCTGACGTGCAAACTAAGCCAGGGCGACGAGAGCACGGGCATAAGATTAGTCACTTGCGGATTGCTCTGACCAAGATGGGCCACAAGCAGAGCAAAGCCCGAGAGCAAGAAACCAAAAGGCGTCATCAAGGCAAAACGGCGACGCAACCAACAAGCCAGAATTAAGACAGCTAGTGCCATAAATTGCATCGTCTCGAAACCATTGCTCATGGGAACGTGCCCCGCCACATACCATCGAAGCACGTAAGCGAAAGAAAGCACTGCAAGACTCACGGGCATCAACCACTCACAGATGCGAAAGGCAAGCGCTAAGCGTTTCTCCTTGCGCTGCGACGCTGCCTCACTCCTGCCCTGTCGCAAAGCAAATAGTACAAACGATAGCAAACCCAACGTGAGATTGAGCATGAACAGCAGGTTGGTGATGGGCAGCCGGTTGTAGAGGAGTTCTGCTTCGATGCGTCCTTGACTGATAGGTTCTGTGCCCGGACTGACGCGCTGGAAGAGCGTACCCTTCTGAAGCATCATGATAAGTCCCACTTTCTCGTCGGTCTCAGCAATGGCTTTCTGCAAGGGATTTTGCGACATCTGCGGAGAATCTGCTCCGTGCCAGTATTGTTGCAGAATGTATTCGTCGCCATGAAAGAGGTCGGTGAGACGAGCGTACCGACCATCGATATGGAGCAGATTACGCAGTTCAGCACTTTTTATCAAGATCATGGGTTCGTTCTGCCAAGCATCTGGACGAAGCATCCATCCGCTCACCACCTGTTCGGGAGTGAGACCGCCGTAAGTGGTTCGTCCGTAGAGTTTCAGAAGGAAGTCGCGTGCCATTGTGTTGAAGGGAGCAATACGACCATTATACTCCACAGGACGTCGGGACAGACTGTCGGCCTTCTCACGATTGAAGGCTGGAAGCTGACGCGAAGCTTCGGCAGCAGGACTTATCATAAAGGCGAGTGCAAGAATCATGGCTCCACGCTGAAGCATGGGGTGATGGAGCAATCGGCGAAATTCCTCTCGTCTATTAAAGAGCACACTCAACATGGAGAGGGCCAGGAGCACGTATCCCACGTAAGTAAGTCCCGTGCCCAGCGGATCATAGTTGACGGTAAGTATGCTCGATTGTCCGTCGTCGCCATAAGAGGATTGGTAGAAGCGATAACCATCCTGCGTGAGAATGCGGTTCATCGACACCGTTGCTTTGTGCTCTTTTCCACCAGGATATATCAAAGTGAGCTGGCTTACATAGTCGGCAGGTGTATCTGTATGTGGATAGCAGTCCACTCGGAACTTATCCAAACGGATAGAGAAGGGCAAATTGCCTGTACCTTGTCCGCCTTCAAGCATGAAGGTTTGGGTGGCCACATCTTGCCTTAGATAGATAAAGCCTTTGACGGAGGTAAACCACGTAGTGAGTGCGCCCAGCAGGATGATGAGGAAGGAGCCGTGAAGCATACATAGCGACCAACGTCGCCACAGTTTCAGCTTGATGAAACTCCACACCATACCCAATGCCAAGACTGCCCACATCGCCATAAACCATGGTGAGTGATAGACTTTCAATGCTGCATACGCCGCATCGTGGCTATGTTCCAAGAATGTGGCAACAACCATTGCCACGATGAGGAGGGTGTATATAAGGAGAAGAAAACGTTTCATTGCATTGAGGAGAGGGAAAGTATAAAGTATTAAGTATTACAAACTAATGTCTATGGGTAAAAACCGCGTAGATTAATTCGTTTGTAATACTTAATACTTTATACTTAATACTTAGCACTTAATTTAGTAGCATGGATAATCTTCATTCTTTACCTCTTTCGTAGCCATGCACTCCATCTCTATGAGCCATCCCGGACGACATACGGGAGCATGAACTATCACACGGGGAATACCAGGGAAGCGCTTTTCAAACATTTCGTTGACTACGGCATAGTCGGCTACATCGCGGAGGTAGACAATCATCTGACCTACATCCTCAAAGCCACACTCGGCTTCTGAAAGAAGAGCATCCACGTTTTCCCACATACGTTCCGTCTGACGACGGATATCGCCTACGTGAAGAATGTTACCTTTATTATCTATGCTTGCCGTGCCCGAGATGAACACTTGGCGACGGTCACCATAGTCCACCCTTGTGCCACGCTCAAAACTTACACCATATTCATATGTGGGATTCAAGTGTGTGGGGGCATAGAGAAACTTGATCTGTTCGGGCTTCAAGCCAAGCACGGCATAGGTATCGAGCTGTACGAGCACCGAAGGGTCGGCATTGCGGCCGTTGATACCCGTGCTACTGATGAAGTGGGTCTTGCTGGTAAGGTTCTGTGTAAAAAACTCTTCGTTGCGGGCTTTAACCACACCGGCATAGTTGACATCGACATTCTGTACGAAGAACCATGTGCGAATGCAATCGTCGGCCAAGTGGCCACCATTGGAGAGGAGCTGCATCACATAGTGTTTAAGCAAAAGGCTTGTCTGCTCTTCAGAAGAAGGAGCATGACTCACACTGGTGCCTCCCCACAGGTGAGTATAAGCACCATGTTGCACGCGGTAGAGTTCCTCGTTGAAGCTACCCGCACCGATGTCGGTCAGGAGATAAGCCCAAAGCGCCACCTTCGTTCCGTTGAGCGGAGCTTGCTCCACCACGGAGCATGCACATGCAGGAGCTTCTGGTACGGAGGCGAGCAGTGTATCGTACTGATTTGCCGCATCGCTCAAGAAATATCGCTTTATCACACTTGAGGCTCCTTTGAGTTCTGTGTCGATAAGATTATAATATGCATTGAGCACTGCATCGAGTTGCTCTTGGAAGGATTGTTCTGGGCGTGTAGCATGCACCATTACGTGATATTCCGTTACACCGCCTTCTACTTCAAACTTTGAAATTTCGGCCATGGAGCCTTCGCCCCTTACAACCGATCTTTGCTGTACGTTAGTCATACTGTTTGGTGATTCTTTATTACACTGCAAAAGTACGAAAAAAGGAGCATTTTCGTACCCACGATTTCCTTCTCTACATGCAAAATCACCATGAGTGGGTATCTATTCAAGTCGTCACACACCTATATTATATAGAGTGGGTATACATTAGGGAAAATTTGGTTAACGAGTAAACGGGTTAACAGGTAAGCTTTCTTTACATTCTTACCTGTTAACCCGTTAACCTGTTAGTCCGAGAGAAAAAGAGCTTACTCCTTCGCTCCCGCTTTGATCCAATTCTTAATAAGCGTCACGAGCGTATACTGTGTGCGCGCTTCAAGGATGTCGGCATGGTCGTGATGAAGAATGCCGTTCTCGTTGAGAATCTTCGGAAGCAGACTCGCAGAGGGATTGCCCGGATTAACCAACTTATATTCAGGATCGGCTTTCGACTGCACATCTACTAAGTGGGCATAGCTCTTTCCCTCCGTGAGGAAAAGATTGCGAGGTGCTCCGCCATTGGCACCATGGCAAGAGATACACTTGGCATCAAAGACCGCTTGCTGAATGGCGTTGTACATACCCACATCTACCTTGCCTACCTCCATATAGATGGTGTCGCCCACCACATTGAAGTCTTCACGCGTCAGCGTCTTATAGCTTATCACGCGATCGCGTAAGGCATCGATGATACAGAGTTCGAGGTCGTTGGCATCGGCCTTAATGCCTGAGAGTTTGGCCGAAATACGCCCTGCATTATTGTCCTTGCGAGGAATGACCGCTGCACTCTCGGCATTGGTATTATCTTCCTTAAACGTGGCAATCACTAAGCTATAGTTGCTGGGCCATGAGTCTAAGCCCGTGATTTCGCCCGTCATCTTGAGAGTAAGCCCTTGCTTGGGAATGACAAGTTCCTTCTCGTAGATGCGTCCATCGTCGCACGAAGCGAGGAACAAGATCATTGCCAAAAAGGCATAAATGATATGTTTCATGAGAGGAATGAAGATTAGAAGTAGTACTGCAACTGCACTGTGGCAGAATGCGTGGCGAGGCCGAGATTGTCGTTGTCACGATCGAGCTGCGTATCGTGGCCCTTACGACCAGTGTACTGATACATGGCTTGGAGTTTGAGGTTGCACCCCTTGAAGAAGTAGTTCACACCAACGGCAGGCATATTCAGGAATCCATCCTTGCTTGTGCTGTTACGATTCATGAAATCGTAGCGAGCAGCCACCTGCACACGAGGTGCTACGAAATAGCCAGCCTGAACATAACCACCAAGGTAATTATAGTGTTCATCAATTTTCTGACGCTTGGTAAAGCCCACATTCATCCAGTACATTTCACCTGCAAGATAGAGGCGATTGTAAATCATGGCAAATTCTGCGCCTACACGAGCATCGTTTGTGCTCTCGTTTTCGCTCTCTACATTCATTGATCCAGAAAGGCCAATGAGCATCTTGCGTTCGTTGAGCATATTAGGATTGCCCTGCGTAGAGGGCATCACGCCCCACGGCATATAAGTGATTCGACCTGCATAGAGGAGCGAAGGAATATGCCAATCATCACTCATTGTTTTGCCAGCCACATTGACACTCGATCCCGTGCCATTAAAGAGGCCCAACTCATAACCAAAGCGGTCTTTCACCACACCATGGAGTTCTACACCGAGGTCGAAGCCTGTGCTCATACTGGGAGTTACGGCATTGAGCACGTAGGGCATGATAGTAGCCGTGGTGAGCGAAGTGGGGAGTTGAGGGAATAGGGTTTCACCCAGCGTGGTAAGGTAAGCATGAGAGAAGGGAGTCTTAAACTTACCCACACGGAGTTGGAGCGGCTCCTTAAACTTCACGTCGAACCATGCTTGCTGCAAGAGGTTGCCTCCCGACTTGGCGGCATTGAGTGAAAGATTAAACGTAATCTTATTAAATGCCTTTCCTGTAAAACCGAGGATGGCATTGGGGATGGCAAAACCGGTGTTCTCTACATTGTCTTGATTGTAGGCTTTGTCGAGGCCTTCATCGTCGTACCAATTAAAGTTGCCACTAGTCTGCACCAACATGTAGGGCTTGAAGATAAAGTCGCCCTTCTTGGTCTGAATGGTAAAGCCTTTGCTTCCTGCAAGTGATACGACACCATTGTCGGTATCGAGATCTATCGGTGCATATTTCACCTTATGAGAGGACTGCTCGCTTTGTGCGGCAATAGAATCACTGCTTGTGGGCACTTCTTCGGCCGCAGCGGTAAAGATGTTTGCCACAGCAAGGGCGGCAAATGCGATTATTGAGGTTTTCATATTTTTTTAAGTTGAAGAGTTGAAGAGTTAAGAATATGCTCTTTATTAGTTGAAGAGTTGAGGAGTTGAGGAGTTAAGAAGATACCTTAGTCTAAGACATTCCTCTAAACTTATAAACTTATAAACTCATTAAACTCCTTATTACAGGCTTTCAAGGAACTTGACCAATGCATCGCGATTCTTCTTGGGCATTTTCTTGAAAAGATTCTTTGAGGCTTCGCCTTCGCCACCATGCCACATAATGGCTTCTACGAAGTTGCGAGCACGTCCGTCGTGGAGGAAATTGGTATGACCATTGACCTTATACTGCAAACCGATTCCCCAAAGAGGAGTGGTACGCCATTCATTTCCTCGAGCCAATCCGCTGCAATAGTTATCGTTAAGGCCAACGCCCATGATTTCGGAACCCATGTCGTGGAGCAGATAGTCAGAGTAAGGATGGATGGTCTGACCACCGAGCCAAGGCAGATGCATACCATTGAGCAGAGTAGCTCCGCTCTTGCGTGTATGAAGCGTGGTGACGTGGCAAAGGTGGCACTTTGCTTGATAGAACATCTTCTCACCAATGCTCACGAGTTCGCGCTCGCTAATTTGCTTGTCTCCATACTGCACCATCTTCGTTTCAGAACCAAGGCGGCGAGCTGGCACACCGAGGCCGTGCAGATAAAGGTCGACATTCTCCATTTCCTCGGTCGATACGTCGAGTTGGTCATAGAAGAGCCCCATCATGCTGCCTTGCGACATTTGCAACTGTCCCTCACAGATTTCCTCAGGGTAGCGGCTATTGGTCACACCCATATCGCTCGAGAAACCGAGTTCCACGGTGAGGTCTTGATGCTGCGCCTTATTACCCGATAAGCCTAGGCCGAGTTTTCCCTTTTCCTTCACATAATTGCAACGTCCGCTGATACCATATTCTGGATAATTGCTCTTCGCTGCGAGCGCTTCTATCTCTACGGGGTCGAGCGCCATCATCTGTCCCATACCCACATGGCGAAGAGGTTGACGGACAGAGATGATTAAATCTTCGGGCTTCACGGCTTCGGGGGTAGAAGTTCCGTAGTTATGACGTCCGTCAGTGTACCAATCCACGATTTTATAGACAGGATATGTGAGTTTGCACACCTCACCATCGGGGAAGGTGATGGTCTGCTCGGGCATCCACTTCACTTTCACCTTGCCCTCGGGCTTTACGCCCTCGATAGACTGATCATGAAGCACACGTCCGTAATCAGGGAAGAAGGAGCCATTCTTACGAGTAATATAGACCAACATGGAAGAAAATCCGCTCGTACCCGATGCCATGGTATAACCATCTTCATCTTTTGCACCGTTGTTCCAAGCTTTCCATGAATTGGCCGAAACGGTACGTCCAGAATTACGGTGACAACTCTCGCAAGAGTAACCTGCATAGACAGGGCCAAGGCCACCCCCTTGGCCAGCACTACTCGTACGAGCATCCTTGTAAAGTCGGTCACCGCGGTTGAAACGAGTGCTATAAACTCCGCTCAACCAATCGGCATCAGAATCATAAGCAAAGGTCGACTGAGTAAAAACAGTCGAAATTCCTGCAGAGAGAGCATATCCGCTGGGCACATCGATATCGCTGGCCGTGATACCATCGTCATCCTCGCATGAGGCTAACACCATGGTTCCCCCTAGCAGAAATGCGTATTTCAAAAAGTGTAAAACATTCATCTTTCAAAGGATAATGTGGAGTATACGCCAAAGAGCAAGACGGCTTTTTGTGTTATCAAGTGCCGACCTGCTCTATGGCGTAAGAAAGTGCATTATACCAAATCTTTGGCTATATGCATAAGATTAGAAGTTGTGTGAAAGGAACTGTTTAGCAAAGCTTTCACCACCGTTATAGCTCACTGTCCAGTAATTATAAAGGTTGGAAGCATCTTGCTTGAGCAAGTAGGCCACCTGCTTCATGTAGTTGCCCCAGCTACGAGCGTTGGTAGAATTGTATACGAGGTCGGCTGAAGAGCCTGATTCTGCCACATCGTTGAGCGTACGAGCCTTACCATTGCGGAAGGTGAGGAACTCAAGTGTGTGGAATCCACGTACACCCTGCTTAGCTTCGATGGTCTCATCGTCGTCGCCATCGCTCCAGTCGAGGTTGTCGAAGTTACCAGAGTTGAGGATTGTAGCAATCTGATCCTGATCCAAGGGCCATGAGTCCATGTTGGGGTCGAGGCCTTCAGAGTCTACTGGGCCAAAGAGGAAAGCTTCACTAGTTTCCCAAGGTTGACGAGCTTCGAGCCATGCCTGAGCTACATCCTTGAATGCAGCGTCTGAAGGATTAGCTTGGAAAGCCGATACGGCATCGTAGAGAGCCGCATTGCCATCGCGCAAAGCCTTGTAAGTGGGCAGTACTACGTTCTGTACGTAGTCGCTGATGATGGGATCGAGGTTGGCATCCTGATTGATAGAACCCTTACCCTCGATGTAACCCTTGAGGTCGGTGATGACCTGCTTCAAGTTGCTGCAACGCTTCTGTGCTTCAAGAGCCTCAGCACAGTTAATATTATTACGGAAAGGATCGGGAATAGCCCAGATAGCATTGGCTGCCTTATCGATAGCTTGCTTCACTTTCTGGTCCATCTGAGGACGCTTGCTGGCAATCAGAGCAGAAAGTGAATTATCGGCAACGCTTCCGTCGAGCGAGCCATAGTAGGCATTACGGATAGAGTAGATATTGTTGCGGTAGTCCTCACGTGAATGGTAGCTATACCATGACTCTACAGCGTAGAGTGCCTTTTCCTGCTGTCCGCTATTGAAGAGGTTGAGAGGCTCACCAATCTTCGATTCGCCTACCTCGTTGGCAATATCGATACAGCCATCGAGAATTTGCTCAACACACTTAAAGGCTTCTCCTGCGCTACGATTATCGTCGGCCGAAGCCACGTCGTCACCATAATCGAAGGGATTCTCCTTTTCTACCGTAATAGGATCATCGCTGCTACACGAAGTGAGACCTACTGGAGCAGTAGTGGCAAGTCCCAAAGCGAAAAGGGACATCATGAGATAATTCTTTTTCATTGTCTTGAATAGTTTTATATAGATTATTTGTATTCGATAGTTTGCTTAGCTTTTGAACTCTTCAGCCCGTGGCTTATCGCTTAGTGAACCATCCAACGTAGGCCACACCGATAGAGAACTCATTCTCGTGGTTGTACTGATTAGAGCCAACGGGCTTGGCCGTGCCAATATGTCGTGTGGTATAGTCGAGTTTCACCACGAGGTTGGGCAACGCATACCAGTTGATACCAGCCGTCCATTTGCACACCTGCATACGCTTATCCATCACGTCCTTATCGCCCTTTTCCTGCGGATTATAGTAGTCGTATCTTGCGAAAGGATAGAGCACGGGTACTTTCGGATTATTGAAGAAAGCACTCACGTTGATACCAACCTCTGCACCATAGCAGAGAGCGTTCTTGGCGGTCACACGGAACTTTCCGCTGGGATAGCTATTCGTAGAACGGCTAGAATTGACAGCACTGATACCCGAAGCATTGTCGAGGTCGCCCCATATAAAGTTACCTCGTGCAGTCACGTAGCGATTGCGATACTGTGCATCGGCCGAGATTATCTTAAGAGCAGAACGTCCCACAGTGGAGTATTTCCATGGCTTATCTGCGTTTTTCGTCACATCGTGGCAATAGTAACCCGACACGCCAACGCGCAAGCCCGGCACACCTGTATAATTAATGCGTGCTGCATAGCCCGGTGATGAGAAGTTGTCGGTCTCGAAGATGCCTTGCTTACCACCAGCCACCCAGTTGTCGCGGCCGAAGCCATCGGGGTTCAAACCTGCCACAGCCATGGCTTCATAGTCGAAGCTTGCATAGCCTTTGCCGAAGCTACCGAAGATAGATACACCCGTTTCGTGCCAAGTAGAAGGCAGAATGGTGGTTTCACCCTCGGGGCGAGAAGTACCAAAGAAGTTGATAGGCTCGTGATGAGAGTTGGTCAGTCCGACAGGTACGATCATATGACCTGCACGGATGTTGAAAGCGGGGTGGATCAAACGAGTCACGTGAAACTGTTCCAAAGCTACTTCACCACCCTTCTCTACTTCATATTCATATTCCAAGTTCTCCGTAGGTTCAAGCTCTTGGGCAAAACCCACACCGCCTGCTTCAAATTCTATCTCAGCACCGAGCACCCACTTGGGAGTAAACTTATAATCGAAGGCAAACACAAAACGCGGGATGGAGATACGGCTGCGGTGCTCCTTCGTATTTCCTGTTGAAGTACCATTAAAGCGATTGTAGCCATAGTCCATAAAGTTGGCCACCATTTCGCCATAACCGCCAAAGCGGAATTTCTGATAGTCCTCGTCGGCTGTAACGGCCTTGAGTTTCTTTTCACTCTTAGCAGTAGCGGTCGTAGCAACTTGCGTATTCACGCTGTCGACCTTTACCTCCGTCTGTACGTCAGTGGCCATTGCGTGAGCTGCTGTGAGAGCGCCAAGGGTAAGCAATGCAATTTCCGATTTCATTCTTTATTCTATTTGTATTTGTGTCGGTTGAAGTGATTCGTGTGAATGAGCAGAAGGAGAAAAACGGGTTCACGACTCTCCGGAAACGGAAGTGTGAATAAAGAATGAAGCGGTGATTCCCATGTGAGAATCCGGCAGCCGAACGCGCGATGATTCAATAGCATCTCTCATCTCCTTTTATGCAATGTGAGCCTTGGTGTGTTGACGAGATTGTTCGAGCTTTCTGATCCGATTCGGTCTGTGCGCTGTCCCCACATCAGGACATCCGGCGTCGCAAACCCGTTATTTGTAAGTTTTAAGTTTTGAGGTTATAGGGAAGTTTGGGGTTTTAAGGTTATGAGGTTATAAAGTTACTTTTACTTGCAAGAAGCATAACGAGTATCGGTTACTAACCTTGTAACCTGAAAACTCTAAACTTATAACCTTGTAACCTTAAAACTCAAAACTCCCTTATGACCTTGTAACCTTAAAACTCTAAATTTTCCTTGCTCTTCTTCTGCTTCTTCTGCTTCGTAGTCTTCTTTTTCTTCTCCTTCTTGGGAGTAGATTTCTTTTTAGCAGGTGTGGCGGGAGGTGTGGCACAAGTTATGGCATCTACCTCTGTGGGAGCATCAGCTGTTGTCACCGTAGTGGCTGCTAATGGGAGGATACCCA
>ERZ1504226.93-NODE-93-length-32271-cov-4.288521_pt1 | contig 32271 bp, 25 predicted proteins | sample MGYA00572419_ERZ1504226 | MGnify/ENA primary metagenome ERZ1504226 (study PRJEB39906, sample SAMEA3182065) | gut metagenome | biome: human; feature: gut; material: Stool; isolation source: human stools | place: Canada | collected 2013-01-28 ...
AAAATAACAGCTTTTTACATGGCAAAATCTCCTGTTTTTGTATTTTTTTAGAAAAAAATAGCGTTTTTAATACAAACAGAACTCCCCGCGTAACTCTCCATCAACTACGCTTGGCCGCATGTTCCAGATAGAGGAAACATGCCACGTTCAACACAATTCCAAACGCAGTAGAGATGGGGGCTGCGAGGCCGATATTGGTGAGGCTTGCGTCCGGCTGGATGCTCATATAGTAAGCAAAGGGAAGGCGTACGAGAAGGGTCTGGATCAGTCCCTGGAGCATGACCCACACGGTCTTGCCATTACCGTTAAAATATCCCATCATGCTGAACAGCACAGCAGTCAATAGCGTCTCCGGTGCGAAACCTTTCAGATACTCATACCCTCTCTGCACCACTGCCGCATCCGCGGAGAAGATACCTGCCAGCAGATTCCCCCGGAAGAACACCAGTACAAAGACGAAGCATCCCACCAAAAGTCCGATGCCGATACCGGTGAACATGGTCTTCTTCGCCCGCCTCTGTTCTCCGGCACCTACATTCTGTGACACGAAAGAAGAAGTGGACTGCATCAGTGCACTGGGGATCAGCATGGCAAAGTTGACGATCTTGCATGCCACGCCGTAGCCGGAGGAAGCTTCCAGTCCCAGGCGGTTGACAAAGGCGCACAGTGCCAGGAAAGAGCCTTGTGTCAGGCACTCCTGCAAAGCTAACGGCAGACCAATCTGCAGGAATTTACCGCACTGGGGATTCCAACGAAAATCGTATCCGGTAATGGTAAAGGGCAGTCCCTTTTTCACAAGGCGTACAATTGCAAACACTACGCTCAATGCCTGGGCAAAAACAGTAGCCAGTGCCGCTCCCATGGCATCCATGCCCAGTCCTGCCACCAGTACCAGATCACCCACGATATTGACAATGCATGCCACGAAGACAAACAACAGCGGTGAATTGCTGTCACCCAGTCCTCGAAAGATCGCGGACAATACGTTATATGCCACAATAAAAAAGATTCCCGCACCACAGATCCGTATGTAAGCTGCGGTCAGTCCTACCGCCTCTTCCGGTGCCTGCATGAGAACCGCGATGGGACGGGCAAAACCAACCATGACCACGAACAGTACCAGTGAAATCGCTGCAAATACAACGGTTCCTCCGCCGATGATACTGCCGATCTGCTCCTCCTTCTTCTCTCCCAGATACCGGGCGATCAGCACAGTAATCCCCATTGCCAGCTGCGTCACTACAAAAGTCACCAGATTCAGCACCTGGCTGCCGGTAGAGACTCCGGACAATCCCGAAGTAGAGCCGAACCGTCCCACTACGAGCAGGTCTACCGCACCGTAAGCTGCCTGTAAGATTAAGGCGCCCAAAATGGGAACCATGAAGCGGAGCAACTTTTTCAAAATGCTTCCCTGTGTAAAATCCATCTTGTCATTTTCTCTATTTTTCAAAGTTCTCTCTCCTCTCGCACATCACCTGATAAAAGGTCTCTATGGTCTGTATCATCACTTTCGCATCTGCTTCAGAAATGCTCTCCAGATACGGTGCCAGACCGGCAAAATAATTCTCATTATATTTTTCCGACAGTTTTCGTCCCTCTTCCGTCAGAGAAATATAGGTGATCCTGCCGTCTTCCGCCGCATTGGCTTTCCGCAGATAACCCTTTTCTTCCATTTCTTTTACTGTCCGCGTCACGCCAGGACGTGGGATGTTCAGATAGTCACTGATATCTGAAATCTTCACAGCAGCCCCCTGCCTCTCCATGATCTGGATCACATCCAGGAAATGAATATAAGAAGGTGTCACGCCCGAGGGCAGCGCAGGAAGCATCTCCCGGATTCTTTTTGCCTGATAGCAGGCATCCAACATTCTTTTTATCGTCTGAATCGTCATTCTTTTCCTCTCTGATATCTTTTTATATCCTATATTTTGTTTTTATAGTTACCTTTGGTAATTATCTTTGGTAATTATATGGAAACACTTTTAATTTGTCAATAGGATATTTTCATAAGAACGAAAACATATACATGAAAACAGCAGACCCTTTTTGTGGGAATCTGCTGTTTTTTTCCTATAGACTTCATTTTTTATTTTTCTTTATTTCAATTTCAAATCATACGTTTTTTACTTATATAACTGTTTACGCATCCGATCTGGCATAGGCGTTTTTCATCTGCCCACTGAGTTCATACAGGACTTTATCCAGAGTATCGGCTGCCTCACACTGAAGCATCCCCGCAATCTTTTCGTTGGCCTCTTCCTGTATTTTTTTACGAGTTTTCTCATCGGTCTCCTGCTCCAGCAATGTATCGTAACGGTTCAGGAGCTCGTGACTTTTCGCTGCTATGCTTTCCTGATAACGTTCGATATGGAACACGGATTTGCTATAAGAAGCATCGGCCATGGCTGCGATCATACGGCTCATCCAGTAGAAGTTCTCGGTGGAGACTTTTCCGGTGGTTCCGGAAAGGTAGCCGGGTGTCGTATCTATGTCAGTGTAGAACGGAGCCAGTACATTAAATGCATTGGATGCAAACGCCAGCCACTGGATCGGCTCGCCCTCCGGGCGCATCTGGATCAGAGCCATGACATCATTACGGTTGATGCCAATGGAACGGTATGCTCCGCACATAGTTTTATCTCCATACGAAGCATACGGATCATAGGGGGTTCCCTGATAATGGGAAGACAGCACGTATTTTACATCCTCCACCGTGATCTTCTTCTCAGGCACCATGCACCAGGGCAGATCATCTGAAAAAGGAGTGTAGTCCGCATCCGGACCATCCCAGACGAGTGTCCGGGGATTCAGGGTCCGCAGCATGTACCAGGCTCTTGCGGTATTGTATACATGGTCGGAATCGTCATGGCTGCCAAAGGCATCTCTGGCAGAAAAGCTGCCGTCTTGTGACAGATCCAGATGATACTTTTCGATAAACTCTTTCAGATCCGCAGAGCACATATGATTCTCCTGTGCGTTCAGGGCATCCTCCAGATCAAAAGCATCGATTCCGAACTGGTTCGGCATCACCACATATGCTTCATCCGGCACTCTGCGGGCAATCCAGTGATGACCGCCGATCGTCTCCAGCCACCAGATCTCGTTTTTATCGGAAAAAGCAATCCCGTTCATCTCATAGGTGCCGTATTTTTCCAACAGACTTCCCAGCCTCGTGACACCTTCTCTGGCACTATGAATATAAGGGAGCACCACAGATACAATGTCCTCCTCACCGATACCTCCGGGAATCTCTTCTGCACCATCCTGCGCCGGAACATATTCCACCAACGGATCTGCTCCCAGGACTCTGGCATTGGAAGTGATAGTCTCCGTGGCAGTCATGCCCACACCTGCCGCATTGATACCGTGTGCCGCCCAGATACCTTCTCCCTCCAGCGCATTGGGCACTGCTGTATAACGCAAAGCCTCCTCGGGCAGATCGATCTCCACATGAGAAAGCACAGATTTATATTTTCTCGGCTGTTCTTCCGGATGCACCACCACAAATTTCTTCGGGGTAAACTGTCCGGAGGGGGAATCATCGTTCCGGGCGATCATGGTGGATCCGTCATAAGATGCTTTTTTTCCTACTAATATGGTTGTACATGGCATAATCATTACCTCCTGCTATTATGTTGCAAAAAATTTTCCGTGAGTAACGGAAATCTGTTTTCTGTCTGGAACCTTACACCAGCTTCTGTCCATTCACCACAACATTACGGATCGTCTCCGGTCTGCCCTGCAGAGGCTCAAGCTTCGTAAACTGTCTGCAGCCGGTGACTTCGATATTTTCCATAGACAGATTTCTGAAATACGGAATGTCCTCCTCATTTTCCATGGCAACGGTCTCATTACGGTTCAGAGAATTCAGGACATAAGACATCGTAAGGATCACTGCCTCGCCTTTGATCTCGCTCATATAGATATTGCGGAGTGTGATGTTTTCCACCACGCCGCCGCGTCCCAGCGCACTCTTCATGCGGACACCCACATCGGTTCCCACGAAAGTACAGTTCTCCACCAGAATATCTTTTACCCCACGTGACATCTCGCTGCCGATGACAAAACCGCCATGGCCTTCATTCACTAGACAATCATGAATGTAGACATTGCTGCAGGGGCCTTCGATCCTGCGGGCAATGGCATTTTTGCCGGATTTCATGCAGATGGCATCGTCACCGGTCTCGAAGGTGCTGTGATGAATGTGCACATTGGTGCAGGATTCCACATCGATGCCGTCACCATTCTGTGCAAAGTACGGATTACGGATCTTCACACCGTCCACAGTAAGGTCCTCGCAAAAATAGGGATGTATGTTCCATGCCGGAGAGTTCATAAACGTTGCGCCCTGTAACAATACCTTTTTACAATAACGCAGGCTGACCATTACCGGACGGTAAAAATCATAATAAGGTGCCGCAGCAGCCAGTGCCTCTTCGGTGGTTCCCTGGATGTTATGGCGATTGCCTTCCAGAATGGACTCAGTAGGCATCCAAATCTCCGTCTCTTTCGTCTCGATCACATAAGGACTGATCTGAAACAGCGCATCCCACTGTTTTGCCGTCATCTTGAATTTCTTGACCGGTCGCCATTTATCACCGCTTCCATCTATGATACCATCTCCGGTGATGGCGATATTTTCCGCATTTTCCGCTGTGACGGGAGACACGGTACGGATGCAGTCCTGCCCTTCATAACTGGTAATGCGCAGGGGATAATCCTCTTTTGATTTGATGAATTTTAACATAGCCTGACTGTCCAGGTGCAGATTGACACCACTTAACAGCCGGATCGGAGCCACTGCCCAGATGCCTGCGGGAACTCTTACCATACCACCGCCCTGCTCAGACACCTCGCGGATCGCGCGGTTAATGGCCTCCGCATTGTGTCTGCCGGTCTCGATCTGCAAATCGCCGCTCTTCGCGCCGTATTCTGCTATGGACACCTCCCGGTCCGGAAACTGGGGAAGTTCTACTTTATAATTCTGATTATACATGGTTATTGTTTTCTCCTTTGAATATTTTCATGGATACTTTCACATTTTCTACGTTTCTGATTCTAGCGTGTTCCGTTTCGGACTTCCACCCGATTTTTGCGTTTTTCCGAAGGGTTCTACTGCTTATTTGTGCCCTTCCGCGCAGATCCAGTCCTCGCCGTCTTTTAAGCGAATCCGTACCTCTTCAAATCCTGCATTTTCCAGCAGTTCCCGGAATTCTTCCGGTGTGGGATTAAACAGATGGAATCTTTGAATGTTTTCCCGCACCTGTTCTGGCAGATCCTCCTTCTGGTAAATGTCGGCCACCAGTAAAAAGGTTCCCTGCTCCTTCAATACCCGGTAGACTTCTTTCAGATTCTCCGCGGGATCCGGCCAGAAATAAAAGCTTTCCACCGTAATGATCTTGTCAAAAGCATTGTCCGCAAAGGGCAGTTTTTCCACTGAGGCTTCCACGAGATCCATTTTCCCCTGCTGCAGTGCTTCTGCATTGGTTTTTCCGGAAAGTTCCAGTGAAGTGGCGGAATAATCCACTCCGGTCAGATGTCCGTCACGCACCTCTTCACTCATGCGTTTCAGAGTTGCTCCTCCACCGCAGCCGATGTCCAGAATCCGGTCATTCTCCCGGATCTTCCAGTGTTCCAGCGCCCAGCCGGTCACTGCGTAGTGGCTTTCGTTCATGCGGCGCAGCATCTTCTCCCCATCCTCCCCGACCGGTTTCCCGGGGTTGCCGGAAATGGTGATCGCCTGCTGGGTGCGTTCGTTGGTGGTTAGGTTTATGGTATTATTTTCTGTTTTTTCAGTCATGATCTTTATTCCTTCTTCCAGCCGCTTTCTTTTTGGATCTTTGCGGTTTTCTTTGCAATTTTTACTATCTCTATTATAATAGTAACTGTTTATAATCATGTAAAGGGCAATCCCGTTATTGAGAATATCTCTGAATAAGGGATTTGGCAAAACACCCGATACAAAGTACAATCTGCGAAAGCATACGCCGGAAATGCAGTGGAACGCTTGCAGGTTACGGAAAGGCATACATTTTTTATGAAATATTATCTTGCCCCCATGGAGGGACTGACCACTTATAATTTTCGCACTAACTGGAACCGCTGTTACGGCGGCATGGACAAATATTTTACCCCTTTTATCTCCAATCGGCACATGAACAGCAGAGAACGCAACGATGTGCTTCCGGAACATAATGTGGGCATGTACACCGTACCGCAGATCCTGACCAATAAGGCGGAGGAATTTCTGTCGCTGGCAGAGCAGCTGGCCGGATATGGCTACCACGAGGTCAATCTGAATCTGGGCTGCCCTTCTGGAACAGTGGTAGCAAGAAACCGCGGTGCCGGATTCTTAGGTACGCCCCGGGAACTGGAGACTTTTCTGGACGAAATTTTTGAAAAATGCCCGTTGAAAATTTCCATTAAAACCCGCATCGGCATGGAATGTCCTGATGAGTGGGCTCCGTTACTGAAAATATATCAAAAATTTCCCATGAAGGAGCTGATCATTCACCCCAGACTGCAAAAGGAAGGTTACAATGGGACACCCCATCTGGAAGCTTTCGCAGAGGCGGTGGAAGCCCTGCAATGTCCTCTGTGCTATAACGGGGATATTACCTCTCCGGAGTCGCTAACGCAGATTCTTACGCAGCTTCCCAGTATCGATACGGTCATGATCGGCCGGGGAATTTTGCAGAATCCGGGATTATTGCAGGAATTGAAGACTGCCTCCACGGAGAGTGTTGCGCTCCCGTCTTGTGAAGAGCGACTGGCTGTCCTGAAGGAATTCCACACTTCCCTCCTGACCGGTTATCAGGAGATCATGTCCGGCGATACCAATACGCTCTATAAGATGAAGGATCTCTGGACTTTCTTAAGCCACAGCTTCGAATCTCCGGACAAATACGTAAAAAAGATCCGCAAAGCCACAGATGCCAGCGACTATAAGCTGGCCGTCAATGCGTTATTCCGGGAGTGCGCATTGAAGTCGAAGAATTCTTGATCCTGACATCATCCCATACCTTTATTCCCCGGTGTCAAACTGTTCTCCTTCGTTGGCGTCTTCCATGACGACCTCCGGCTCCGGGATGCCTGCATTTTCCACATAGCTGAAATGAATGACCGCCTGTGGCCAGTTGAGACTGATCCGGGCGGTCTTCTGCCGCTCCTCGCCTGCCTTGCGGATCAGTTCCAACAGTTCCTGCAGGACTTCTCTGGTCAGATAGCCTCCCCGCCACTGGAACGTCATGGCCCGGCCTTTTTTCGCCATCTGCTGTGCTCTTTTATATACTTCTTCCGTTTTCGTAAAGGAAAGTTTTTTCTCCTTGTAATAAAAATGATCGTTGTCCGGACAGCCGGGTGCCGGGGCGATCAACGGTTCATGATCCCGGAACACTGCTTTATCTCCCAGATTGAAATAGTCGTAGCGGATCTCTCCGGGTGCTTCCGCATTGCCCTGATGTTTTCCCAATGTATTGTCAAATGTGGCATCCAGATGGTAATACTGCCCGCCGATCCGCACAATATTCCAGGTGTGACGGTACTTGATCCCTTTCTCCGGATTGTTGCCGCAGATAGCGATTACACACCACACACCCAACGCATCACAAAGCACCTTCACCGATTTGGCAATGCCCTCGCAGACACCCACGCCCTGTCCCAGCGGTCCGATAATCTCATGGGAATAGGGCTTTTTCAACTTATCGTAGGTGATATTTTCGCAGATAAAGTCGTGAATGTACTTCTCTTTTTCCCACTCTGTGAACTTTGCGGCAGATCTTGCCAGCTTTTCCACCCGGGACTGCATGGCTTTCTGATGTTCTCTGATCTTATTTTTCTCAAACAGATACTCCGGCACGAAGATGATGTTGGGGGAGTCCTGATAATATCTATACCGATAACTCACCACCCAGAAGATCTCCGGATGATCCAGCCGCAGTCGGAAAAATACGTCATACAATTCTTCCGCCGGGATCCGCGGCAGCTGGATCTCGTCTGCCAGCGCCAGCACTCCCTGCTGCATAGCGTGATAGGCGGCCTGCTGGGGCTTGTTCATTTTCTGATAGTAATATGGTTCCATGGTAGTTTCCTATTCTATTGTTTTCATCTGTCTTATTTTTACATTTTAACAGAAGGTTTTTCTTTTGGGTGGATGTTTTTGATATTTTTAAAAAAATTTATTTCTTATGCAACTTTTCTGAAGACTGTACAGTCTAATCATCAGAGACCTGTAAAAAATGGTTTTATTACGAAAGGAGTTTTATTATGAAAAACAAATTTATCTGTGCACTTTTAACCACTGTGATGGTATTATCTTTTGCTGCCTGCGGCAATGATGGAAACGGAGCTGCTACCTCTGCGGAAAGCACCGTAGCTTCCGAAAGCCAGGTTACAGAAAGCAATACAGAAGCCAATACTGAAACCGCATCCACCGAAAGCACCTCTACGGCGGAAGGAGCCTATGAAGACAACTTTGCAGTTCCCACAGAGGATGCTACCGCTTTCGCTAAAAAGATCCAGGATGCCGTAGCCGCTGAAGATCTGGATGCTCTCGCTGATCTGGTCAATTATCCGGTCTATGTTGCTCTGGGCGATGGCAGTGTGATCGAAACCAGGGAAGATCTGATTGCCTTAGGTGCAGACAAAATCTTCACCCCTGAGCTGAAAGATTCTATGGCTAATGCTGATCTGTCCGAATTAAGCCCCAGTATGGCAGGCTTCACCCTCTACAGCACCGGCGACGGTCCTAACATCACCTTCAATGTCCAGAACGGAGTACTCGGCATCAGCGGTATCAATTACTAATAATTCTCGTACAAATCGGGGGAGCCTTTCATCAGGCTCCCCTTACTCGTGTCGAAACTACTGTTGTCAACGGTACCATAGTGATGTCTATGTTCCCGTCTGTCTTACGTGTGATCAGCGTTGCTCCCCGCTGGATATATTGCTTCGCGATGCCGGAATATCCCAGATAATCAATGGACATTCCGTAAGTCATACGGATACCTTTATAGGTCAGTGACAACGTATTCAGATGATCGTGTCCACAGAAGATCCATTTCAGCCAGCCGTTATCCACCGCTTTTTCGAAAAAATGAGGTGGTCGGTTCGATATTCCGAAATACTCATCCTTTTCTCCGATACTACCGTGTTCATAACTCACACTGTGATCGCCTAGTTTCATCTTCTCGTAGGCTTCCTTGAACTCCGCGGGCGGCATGTGGAAAAATGCCATAGCCGGTACTTTTCTCTCGTTCAATTTCTCCATACACCAGTCCGTCTGATCCTCATGGATGCAGTCGAAACCGCTGAAAAACCAGCCGTCGCCGTACATGTTGGAATCCAGCAGAATCAGCGGAAGTAACAGTTTTCCCTGATCATCTGTGAGGTCTACTACAAAATTCCCGACGCCGGTAATGGGATTCTGAGGACTGTGCTCATATCTTCCTTTGGTAAAAACGGCATATTTTCCCGTAGTGAAAATCTCCGCCAGCTGTTCCTTATTGCAGGTGGAGCCCATTTCACAGTCATGGTTACCAAAGACCAGAGTATAGGGAATCTGAAAACCATCCAGAAACGCTAACAACCTTTGTGCCTGTTTTTTATTATTCATCGTCCCGCTTTTGGGGAAAAACGGGAACACGGAATCCCCGGTCAGGACGATCAGATCCGGCCCCGTCCGGCGGACCAGCTCCGTCACCGCTGCCAGCGCCAGTCTGTCCTTTTTCCCGGAAAACATGCCGAAACCAAGGTGCAGGTCTGTCAGTTGTAATATTTTATAATCTCTGTCTGTCGGGATGCAAAGGGAAAAAGTCTCTTCGTCCCGAATTTGAAATTTTTGAGAAGTATACATAGGAATCTCTTTTCTGTCACTTAATCTGTTTCACTATTGTATTTGAGTTTTTTTGAAATCAGCTCAACGGAATCAATGCACCGATTGCAGACAGCAACGTAGACAGCACCATCAGCACCTGAAACGGTACCGTGCCGATCACACCGCAGATAGGACTGCTGCCGGCTTTTTTCCTGGACTTTCCATAGGTCAGCACCAGCATGATGCTCACCAGTACCACAACGCCACTCATGATCCGGGTCAGAACGATAAAGCTGTTCACTCCAAACACGGCAAACAGAATGCAGGGAACCGTAGCGATCAGCCAGCTGATGCGGTTGCCGCTGCCGATCTGTTCATGAACCACATCGCGGAGGGCGAGCGTATTGCTCCAGAACGTGGTAAGTAAAGCAAACAGGGAAAATACGCCTGCCAGGATCATTGCCCAGGTACCGATGCTCTCTCCCAACTGCATGTATGCCAGTTCTTTTTCCAGTGCTCCCTTGGTTCCCAGGAGAACCGTGCCCGTCACGATCAGAACAAACACTGAAGAAAGCCCAAAACCGATGAAGATGGAGCGGCGGATCTGTTTCGCGTTGCCATCCAGACCTTTCACCACCTGGATCACTGCCTGATTGGCTGAAGTGGCGAATACCACCATGCTGTACAGTGCCAGCAGATTGTTCCAGTGGAACTCTGCCCGTTGCAAAGAATTCAATGGATGCATAAATGTGCCTACCATCATCACTGCCACAATTCCCATGAGGACAATGACTGCGTACTTTTGCGCGATGCCTACTGCTTTCATGCCGATAAACACCACAACTCCGGCGATCACATAGTACAAAACCTGCGCCGCCACGAAAGGCATTCCGAACCAGTTCACAAAAATCTGTGCTCCGCCATTGATGTTGCCGCTGACACCGATCATAATTGCCAGCCCATAGACAATAAATACACTCCAGCTGAAGATCTGCTTCATTTTCCCATGAAACAACTCTCCTTCAAAGCTTTTCACCAGTTGGACACCTCCGTTATTGTAAGACAGCTCGGCAATGATCAGGTGCAGGATCACGTTCACACAATAGGCGATCAATACCATCCACACGACATCCAGAATGCTGTTCTTCGTGGCAAGATACGGAACGGCGATGATGCCGGTGCCGATGCTGTTGCCGACGATCATGCTGATGGCTTCAAAGGTCGTGAGATGGGCTTCGGATTGGATAGGTTGGGACATAGGGAGGCCTCCTTTGTAAAAAACACTACTTTACTATGCAATATAATTCTTTCGATATTCATCTGTGTCTACCCGGATAGGTACAAAAAAATCTGTTGCTAAATGGGGAATGTCTCTCTGCGAGATTACTTCTATTCCTTCCGCTCCGGCAGCATCCCCTTGATCTTCACACCACTCAGATCCACATCCAGAACGATCTTCACCATCCAAAAGAACAGCAACAGTACCAGCATCGGGATCACGCAGGAAGTAATGATCATCACGGCAACCGCCTCGATAAAGTGATTCAGGGAATTCTCCACCTTCTGTACCAGTTCTTCGGTAGAAACCGTCACGTTTTCCACAACATTTGCCACTGAATCTTTAGCGCCGGAAATGGCATCTTTTGCCCAGTCGAAAATGTTTGAGACAGAGCCGGAGTTATTGTTGTCCTTCTCCTGCACATTTCCTGTAACAGTTCCAGAAGCTTCTGTTGTTCCGATTCCGGTTGTTTCCGTCGTATTAGTGTCATCATCCACCACGCCACTGTTTTCCAGTATGTTCTGTGTGTTCTTGGCATCTTCAATGGTTGCTTCGATCTGGGCCTGATAGGTGTCACCGATGAGGTCGGAGATCTTCACACTGGCGGGAACCACGAAGGAGATCGCCAAGCCGAACACCGCCAGTTTTGCTGCCAGTTTTCGCACGGTGGCATTTGCAAAAATCAGGTTGAGTATCCACAAGCCACAGGCAATCGGAATCAGGTAGGTAAATGCCACATAGCCGGTAATCGTCACAAGATATTTTTCCAGATAGATAGCGCAGAGGACCACCAGCAGGTATCCGCTGACATCTGCCATTTTCTCCGCGATGGGTGTTGCCGTGTCGCCCGGAAGCAAGGTGATCAGCGCCGAAGTCACCGTGGATGCCGCCGTCAGTTCCATGACAGTCTGTTTTTTCTCATCCAGAGAGGTGATGGTCTTCTGATGATTCTCCGGTGCGGAGACGTATTTTCCTACAACCGTTATGGATAAAATGGCAACCAGTAATAAGATCACTGCTATGATACATTTTTTATATTCAAAATTATTTTTCACGTTTGAACCTCCCTGTGTTCTATTTTATCTCCGAATATTTTTTCAACAAATCAGCGTAAGTATTAACGGTTACATTATTTTACAGTCCTGATAATGTTCTCATTACCAGATCTACATCTTTATTTTCCAATTCCTGAATAATATGTAGATATGTTTTCTGCGTAGTTGTCATACTTGCATGTCCCAGTCTTCTGGCTACACTGGCAATGGATACACCTGCAAATAAAAGTAGCGACGCATGCGTATGACGAAGACCATGAATAGAGATTACCGAGATTCCACACTCTTTACAGTGTCTGGCAAGTACATCATTTACTGTGGAATTATATATTTTTTCCTCTCCTACGAAAATAGGTTTATCCTCCGGTAAATTTTTAACCAGTTCTGAAAATTTCACTACTATTTGCCAGTCTATCTGTATTTTTCTTACGGATGATTTATTTTTAGTGGGCAGGAATCCTCCGTCCCCCTTATAATCCCATGTCTTACTTACAGATAATGTCTGCCTCGCAAAATCGAAATCCGCCGGTGTAATCGCCAGGGCTTCCGAAAATCTCATACCCGTTTTTGATACGAGAAGAATAAACCAATCCCAATTTGGATTCTCCTTTATATCAAGATGTGCAATCAAAGTATGAAGTTCAAACTGGTTCAAATACTTAATTTTCTTTACTTTTGGTGTTTTTCCCTTGATGATTGCCTTTCTGGTAGGATCTCTTTCAATTAATCCCTCATCTACTGCATCAAGAATTGCCCCTTTCAGTTGATGATGAAAATCCAGGGTTGTTTGTCTCTCATGCTCTTTTGCATAATCATTTAAAAGCTGTTGATAGGCATTTCTTGTTAATTCTGATACTTTCAACTCCGGAACAAGCTTCTCCACCCACTTATGTGTCATCTGATATTTTGCCAAAGTTGCTTCCCTGATGGCATCTCTTTTGTACACTTCAATCCATTGTTTATAATATTCGCAAAACAGTTCTGTACTGTTCATATCATTAAGCATAAGCTGCCTCCATTTCTTGTACTACTTACGCTGATATGAACAGTACAGAATACTAATTGTTCAACAAGGGGGTTACCTCCTCGTCCAAAGTCTTTTTTAAGTCTGCGATTAACATTGTATAATATTTAAACTTAGGAATTGCCTGCTCCTGCGCAGCCTTGTAACGAGGAAAATCGGCTGTTACTTTAATAGCATTCTCATTTGGAATCTCTCCGTTGCGATAATGCGTTGCTGCGTACATAACATCATCTTTTGAAACACACCATGTAATACAAAATTCAGATACTACTTTTTCTATACAGTTATGCTTCATATTTTCTATGACATTACGAATAGATTTCCCTTTATATCTGTCTTCGTCCACTTCAATATCACATACCAAGTCAGACATAAGTGCCGCTACCTTAGGATTCTCTTTGCTCAAATCCCCTATATATTGCTTCACTTCCTCAATTTGTTTCTGACGCTGTTCAGGCGCAACTTCTTCATCGTCACTGGGTGTTACAATGTTCTGGATCAAATTAATAATATACTCATAGTCAATCTTGGTATGACTGTATGCCATAAGCTCATAATCCATATTAATCGTCGGTTCTTCGTCACCATCTTGAGGATCATCAGGCTTCGGCTGTACCTCTTCTTTTACGTTCAAATAATGTGCCACATAATCTTCATATTCGTCTTGTGTTATACCATATTCTTCTAACATGCTGTCATCATACTGTGTAAAGGATTTCAACTGTGCAAACAGCTTGTCAAAATTCTGGAACATCTTTATAAATACAATCTTTTCTTTCCTTGACATTCCGGGAATCTCTTCCGGAGTCTCTGCCGAAACTCTAAGTGCCTTCAATGCTTTACGAAATGCCGGTTCTATTTCATCCCACTCTGCCACTAATGCCGATTCCGTACTGCCTGCAGAATAGAGTTTTACTGCATTATCTACACTTTCCTTAAACAGTTTTGGTGCCTGAAATGTAACAATTTGACCATACGTCTTATTTTTATCATAGATACGATTGGTTCTGGAAAAAGCCTGAATCAAATCATGTGGGCCCATAGGCTGCCTATCAATAAATATAGTAGACATACAAGGTGCATCAAAACCTGTTAATAATCTGTCTACAACAATTACCAGATCCAATTGTTCATTTCTACTCTGAAATTTTGGATCCTTTCTTGCCAAACGCTTATTTAAATTTCCATTATAACCTTGTATTTGAGCAAGTTCGTATTTCGTACCAAACATTTCATTATAATCATCTAAAGATTCCTGCATCTTCTGCTGGTTCACATGAGAACCTTCTTCATTTTCCGTAACGGAATACGTTATTGCAAATTTAGGAAAATCCGGCAAAACCTGCTTTATTCTTTCATCTATCTGTAATTCTGTTTCTCCATTTTTTACCCTTTTGAGCAAATCATAATATTTCTGTGCCATCTGAATGGAACTGGTTGTTAATAGTCCTTCATATGTTTTTCCTTTCCCGTTTTGAAATCCTAATTTGTGATATGATTTGTTTAAAATCACATCCAGCACGCTGAGCATATGTGCTTCACTTTCATATACACTACTATCAGTCTCATCTGCCATATTTTTCGGTCCATTATGCTCTACCTGAAATCCCAGTACTGCGTTATCATGGATTGCATTCTGAATCGTATATTTATGTAACTGTTTTCCATATAATTCTTCTGTGGTACGTGGCAAATCTCCCATTTGAGGATATGCATTTTCTGCGAATCTTGGTGTTCCGGTAAATCCATACCATAATGAATTTCTAAAAAATCTTTCTAACTCTCTTTTCGTTCCAGGCGTCACCGCTCTGTGACACTCATCTACAACAAATGCAATTTTGAGATTTTTTATTTTATTATATTCTGACGATCCTTCCTCCAATTTTTTCGTAATAAGTCTCTGTAATTTTTGAATCGTTGTCACAATTACCTGACGATCATCTGATTTTAATTTTCAGATCGAAAACATTGTCCGTTTCATCCACATCAATAATGTCATTATTCGCATATGCCTGAAATGCCATTGTGGTCTGTGTGTCTAAATCTTTTCGATCAATCAGGAAAATAGTTTTATCAATCGTTGGGATATCCATCAACAAATTTCTGGTTGCTTTATAAGACGTCAAAGTTTTTCCCGAACCTGTTGTATGCCATACATAACCGGACTGTCCTGTTTTGGACGCATCACGAATAGCCTCTATCGCGTGTATCTGATAGGGGCGGAGCAAAATCAGTCGCTTGGCATCTTCATCTAAGACTGTATATCTTGCTATCATCTCATGTGCTTCCGGGATTCGGAGTACACTCTTGGCAAAATCAAGATAATCTGAAACAGGATTATTCTCTCTATCCAGCCATCCACTAATGAATTTGGGATTCAGATCTGCATCACTTGCTGCGGAGAAATATTTCGTATCCACGCCGTTGCTGATAACAAACATTTGCACAGCTGAAAAAATACCTGTAAATTTACCTTCACCAATGTACTTTTTGATCTGCCAAAATCCATCCATGTAAGAATGTTGCTTGTTCTTTAACTCTATATGTATCAAAGGCAAACCATTAATCATAAGGGTGACATCAAATCTTCTGTTCTGTCGACTATCCTCGTCCGCCAGTGCTCTATACTGGTTAATCACCTCATAGACACTACTACCGCCAGCAATATGTTCATGGTTCATCACAACCAAATGGAGTCTCTCAGTATCTCGCTGTACATGGACCATAACCTTTCCATTTTCACCAACCAGCCATTCTCCTGCTTTATAGAATGAAGAAAACTGCAATTGGTTCTTTACCTGTTCAAATTCAGAATCAGACAAATGGTCCCCATTCAATCTTTCTTTATTATTCTGCTCCAGAATATATCTAAAATTATTCCAAAGATCTTCCTCTGTTTTTAAATCATTCCGGTAAATCCATTGTGAATCCCCATAAATCAACTGTTCAATAAGTTTTTGTTCTATTACTGCTTCTAATTCCGCCATAGTAGCCTCCCAACACAATTAACTTGGATTTTTTAACGTGTACTTTTACTACCTGAATTTTGTCTGATTCTTTAATTGATATAAGCAATTTCTATTTTAGTATACCATATCTTACCACTTTTATGTTTATTCTATATTTTATTTTGGCTTACGATTGTTTACATCGTTTTATGGTGATTTTAATGTGCTATTATACTTGCGATGGTGAAGAGTGATGAGGTGATCTAACAACTCCAAATAATCTCCAATTATCCTCTGCTCGCTCAATGATGTATATGGTATTTCAATACTCTTCATTCCTTCAATGTCTATACTTCTTCCATCCCTAATTCCATACACATGAGGCACTAATTTATGCTTGATAAATTCAAATGATCTAAAGTATGTATAATAGAATCTTGAATCTGCTTCATCACTATGGAAAGTGTGATACGCCGGACTAATGATGCCATCTAACGAAGATTTTTCTAAGCCTCCTTCAAAGGAACGAAGATGCACTATAAAATCATCTTTTCGCACCATTTTGTAGTTAGATAAATTTGCTTCATCATACATTAAATTTCTGTCAGAATCTTCTCTTTTTACAGTCCCGCCTCCCTGAATAATTGTCAATGTTGGTAGCTCTGTATGTCCCTTTTTGGAGTATTCTCTGAATACCTCCCCCAGCTTACGCTGTTCCCAATCGTTCTGTATTAATTTGAGCAAAACATGTCACTTACGATGGTGAAGAGTGATGAGCATATCAATCTTCCGAAAATATCTTGCTATACAGTCTTGTTCCTGTGTTCTAGGTAACAATAATGATATACCCATAAAATCGTCATATCCAATATTTAAAAGCCCATCCATTCTTGCACCGGACGAAATTAATTTTCCCAATTCTCTTTCAGGTAACTTTGTTGCAAAATAATATTCTATAAAATTTGCATTGCCCTTCTCTACTTTGAAGCTATGGTAAACCCTTGGTACAAGCGCTTCTTCATATGTTTGAAGTGAAAATACAGTTCCATATTTTGCAAGTTTTGAATTACCATGGTTGTATGATAATTCTCCTTTTTTGAGCAACGTATAATTCTTTTGTTCTTTTCCAGCTATATTACTTGAAAACCTATCCTCCTGTTTCATCCATCCATTTCCGGCAGATATTGTTAATGTTGGGAGTTTCATTCTACCATCATTTCCCTGTACTCTTGAACATACCTCCCCCAGCTTACGCTGTTCCCAAACATACGTAAACTTAAAAAAAAATAAATATTTTTTCGCTGGTGAAGAGTGATGAGGTGATCGAGGTTAGCAAAATACTCTCCAATTTTCTGCTGTTCTGACATCGTCTTTGGCATCATCAATTCCATGTTCGCCATCTGTTTTCCAGATACCTCAACAAATGTTGAACCAGCACCAACTGTTTCACCATATCTCTTAAGTTCTTTAGTCCTTGTAAAAATAAAATACGAATCCAGTTTTTCTTTATTTGGAACGATGGACTGAAAACCTTGATTTGTACAGCCTTCTTTTAGCAAAATAGCGGTTTTCCCAATGCCAGCACGTGATGTAAAGAGAACTGTCCCCATAGGAAGAAGCTTTGCAGAACTCTTATTTAAACCTTTCTCAGTTATTTTTCGCTGGCTGGATTCCAAATAAATCTGTTCACCAATTTCTGCCGGAGCATACCAATCAATATCTCCATCCCAATATGAATCCACACCTGTACTTGGTGTTCCCCCACCTACTATCTCAGCTAGTTCCCCTAGCTTACGCTGTTCCCAATCGTCTGTGTATCCTTTAAATCTAATTTTAGGTTTTGCCATGTCCATCACCCCTCCATCTTTCTAATTAACTCATTCAAAGCAAACATGACATCTTCATCCGGTGACGTCAATTCTTTCATAAGTAATAAAAAGTCTCCTTGTGCCTGTTCCAATTCCTTATCCGTGTTTGTCATACTTACCAAAAGTTCATTTAGATCAATCTCTTCTTCCTTCTCAAAATTATCTACATATCGAGGAATATTCAAATTGAAATCATTTCGTTCAATGTCTTCAAAACTTGCAAGGTATGCTTCTTTATCTACCGTTACTCTTTCATTATAAAGTTTCATAACTGAATCAATATGTCCATCAGTCATGGCATTCTGTTTTTTACCTTTTTCAAACTTTTGTGAAGCGTCAATGAAGAGAACATCTCGACCTTCTCTGTGTTTTTTCAAAACAACAATACATGTAGGAATTGATGTATTGTAGAAAAGGTTTGCCGGCAAACCAATAACCGCATAAATATTACCGGAGCGAAGTAATTTTTCTCTTATCTTACCTTCTGCCGCGCCACGGAAAAGTACACCATGTGGTAACACAATTGCCATTGTTCCATTACTTTTCAGATGATACAAGCCATGCAGTAAAAAGGCATAATCGGCTTTTGACTTGGGTGCAAGTACACCATAATCGCTAAATCTCTCATCCTGTAAAAATCCTGCAGCAGCACTCCATTTTGCAGAATACGGTGGATTCATCAACACCATATTGAAATCCGTTTCTTCGCCAGTCGGCCAGTCTCCGTCAAGAGTGTCACCATTTCGAAGGACTTGATTTTCCGGTACTATTCCGTGCAAAAACATATTCATTCTGGCCAGGTTATATGTTGAAGTATTCAGTTCCTGTCCATAATATTTAATATAATTAGGCTCTTTCGCATATTTCTTTGCATTTAACAGAAGAGATCCCGATCCCATGCAAGGATCATATACAGATAATCCTTTTCTATCTTCCTGTCCTGCAATCGCTATTCTTGTCAAGATCTTTGATACTGCCTGCGGCGTATAGAACTCTCCCGCTTTCTTTCCTGTTTCCGATGCGAACTGACCGATAAGGTACTCATAAGCATTTCCCAGAATCTCTGCATCTGAATTCAATAAATCTGCTTTATCAATTTCCTTAATCAAATTTGAAATAGTATCACTCTGTTTTTGATCTCCGGTCCCCAAACGATTAGAATATAAGTCAATATCCGTAAATAAATCTGCAAACAAAGGGTCGCTTTGTTCAATATTATTAAAGGCTTTCTGCAACTGCTCTCGATTAAATGAATTGTTCCTTGCAGCATCAGCAAAACATGTATATGTAAGTTCCGGTTCAATTACGTAATGACATTCTGACTTGATTTGTTCTTTTAATTCTTCTGCGCTGCTATCTTCCAGAGCTTCTTTATATGCTTCTAAAGCAACCTTTAAGTTCTCCGGCTTTTCATCATAGATCAAATCATACACCTTGATTAAAAATGAATCCGAAAGATACTTATAAAAAACAATTCCTAATAAGTAGTCCTTATACTCATTAGCATCCATTTTAGAACGAAGAATATCCGCTCCACTCCATAACACACTGATTAAATCCTTACTGTTTTCTAACTCTGCCATTTTTTTCTCCTTTTATTTATTCTTCAACATATTTTTTAACATAATCTATATGATAAAGCGGAATATTGATCATCCATTCCTGCTCTCTGTAATCCGACATTGACGTCCGGATCGCATATTTCGGATGATATTTTTCGCAGAACATCTTCAGGCTCTTCGCTCTGAGGTTTTCCTCCGCTTTTACCTCTATGGGAATGACGGAGGTTTTCCCCTGCACCATGAAATCAATCTCTCCGGAAGAGTTTTCCGTGCTGTAATAATAGGGGATCACTCCCACTTCAGAGATCAACTGCTGGAGCACATACTGTTCTGTCAATGCTCCCTTAAATTCTGTAAATATCCGGTTTCCGTCGATAATCACCCTGGCATCCAGATCCGTCATGGCAATCAGCAATCCGATATCCAGCAGGTATATTTTAAATGCATCCAGATTCAGATAAGCTTTTAACGGCAACGCCGGTTTGCTCACACGGTTTACTTTATGGATCAGTCCGCAATCCAAAAGCCACTGGATTGCCAGTTCAAAATCTTTTGCCCTGGCGCCCTCTCTCACCTGTCCGTAGATATATTTTTTATTTTCTTTTGCTAGCTGCATCGGAATGGAATCCCACACCAGGTTCAATCGGGGAACCAGAGAATTCTCCGCATGCTTGGAAAAATCCTGGCGGTAATAATTCAGCAGATCTTTCTGAATCTCTCTGACCCGCCCGAAATCTTTATCATTCACATAGGACTGGACCACTTCCGGCATACCACCGACATAATAGTACTCTCTCAGACGATCCTTGTATTTGGAAGCGAAGGTATTGATCATTTGCGTATCCCCGGACTGCAGAAGTTCTGCAAATCGTTCTTCTCCCAAGGCGCACAAAAATTCCTGAAAATTAAGCGGATACAGATCCATGAAATCTACCTTGCCTACCGGGAAAGAGGTGCCCTTGTGCATCGCCACACCCAGCAGAGAGCCGGCAGCAACAATAGCATATTCCGGAGCATTTTCGCAAAAATACTTTAAAGAAGATAGTGCCTTCGGTACTTCCTGGATTTCGTCAAAAATAAGTAAGGTATCTTCACTTTTGACCGAAACACCTGTCTCCACGCTGATTGCCAGAAGAATCCTTTCTACATTGATCTCTCCATCAAACACCTGTTGCATACGGGGATTACTGTCAAAATTGACATACGCTGTTTTCTCAAAACAGCTTGCTCCGAATTCCTTCATAAGCCAGGTCTTTCCTACCTGCCTGGCTCCGCGAATGATCAACGGCTTCCGGTTCTTTTTTTCTTTCCATTCTTTTAATCGTTCTAATGCAAACCGTCGCATGTCTGCCTCCCTTGTATTATTCACAATAGTTATCTACTTCTACTCTATCTCAGTAAAATTACCTTGTCAACAGAAATAAGTCCTTAAAACCGTATATATGATACACTTTTAAGGACTTATTTTTGTAATTTATTACATTTTTCATGACGTAATTTCCGCTTTGGTTACACTTTTCAGGACGTTACCTCAAAAACCGCCGCAACAACTTCTCTTTTTTCTCATCATATCTCTGGTACCGTATCGGCAGATCCATCCATGTCTTTTTGTCCACGATACTCCGATAATGGCTGAAGGTCTCGAATCCGGTGCGGCCGTGATACCCACCCATGCCGCTCTCACCCACGCCGCCGAAGGGCATGGCGCTGGTGGCGAGATGAATGATGGTGTCGTTGATGCAGCCGCCGCCAAAATGGCAGTGATCCAGGATCCGTCTCTGAGCTTTTTTATCTTCACTGAAGAAATACAGTGCCAACGGATGGGGATGTTCCTCTACGCAGCGGATCGCCCAATCCACAAAATCTCCCTCGGCAGCATGGGTTCCAGAAACCTCTCCGCTAAAATCATTTTGTGCAATGTTTTTCTCCGTATCATACGCATTATAAGTCACCACCGGCAGGATCGGTCCGAAGATTTCTTCTCCCATCACGTCATCCGACCAGTCCACATCCGCCATCACCGTAGGCGCAATGCGCAACGTCTTCTCGTCATACTGTCCGCCGCAGACGATTTTTTCCGCATCCATCAATCCCAACAGTCTGTGAAAATGCTTCTCGTTAATGATTTTCCCGTAATCCGGATTCTGCAGGGGATCTGCTCCAAACTGTCTCGAGATCTCCGCCCGGATAGCTTCCACCAATCGGTCGCGGATCCTGACATCACACAACACATAATCCGGTGCCACACAGGTCTGCCCGCAGTTTAGATATTTTCCGAATACGATCCTCCTCGCCGCCAGCGGAAGCTTCGCCGTAGCATCCACGATACAGGGACTTTTCCCGCCCAGCTCCAGCGTCACCGGGGTCAAATATTCCGCAGCGCTTCTAAGCACCTCCCGTCCCACGGTCTTGCCTCCGGTGAAAAATATCATATCAAAGCGCTGCTGTAACAATGCCTGATTCTCTGCTCTGCCGCCGGTGATCACCGTCACATATTCCGCCTGGAAGCATTCTTCCAAAATCATTTTTAACACTGCTGCCGTCGCCGGAGCATAGGCACTGGGTTTTACCACTGCGGTATTCCCTGCGGCAATAGAATCGATCAACGGATCCAGTGTCAATAACACCGGATAATTCCATGGACTCATGATCAGCACGGTGCCATAGGGTGACGGAGACCGGAAGCTCCTCGCTGCGAACTGTGATAACGGTGTCGGCACTCTCTTTTCCCGCATCAGTCCCCGCAGGTGCTTCTGCATCCAGGTCAGCTCCGACAGAGTCAGTCCGATCTCGCACATATAGCTCTCCATCCGGCTTTTCCCCAGATCCTGTCGCAGTGCATCGTTCAATTCTATTTCATGGCACTGCAGGGAAGCCTTTAACTTTCCCAGCTGTTTTGCCCGGAATTCCCGGGAAAGTGTGGCTCCCGTGGCAAAATATTCTCTTTGTCTGCGTAATATCGTCCGGATCTCCTGCTCTGTCATAGATGTCTCCTGCTTCTATTCTTTATACTGCCATAACTATTCAGAGCCCTATTCACAAAACCACCTCTGAATAATTACATACTACCCAATTTTGAGTCTCGGTGCAACCGCTTCCCTGCTCATCCTATACACAAAAACGGCAGAGTTCTCACCCCACCGTCGTTTGTCTCTTCCTATCTTGATCTCATTTCTCCTATTTCCATGCAAAATTTACCATTCCGTACACATAGATGAACAGTACTGCCGCCGGCACAAAATATTTGAACACCGGCTTCATCCACGGCTGCACCTTTAAGCCTTTGCCGGCATTTGCTTCCTCCAGAAATTTGTCCCAGCCCCAGCCGACCTTATAGCAGCAAAATACCGCCAACAGGATCGAACCTATGGGCATGATATTATTCGACACCAGGAAATCCCAGAAATCGAGCCAGGTCGTCCCTGCTGCAAACGGCTGAAAATGAAATACACTGAAACCCAGTGCTGTCGTCAGAGCCAACAGGAAACATCCGACACCACACGCCACGCACCCTGCCGGTCTGGACCAACCGGTCAGTTCCCGGACCATGGCCAGAATATTTTCACACACACCCAGCACTGTGGACATGGCTGCGAACACCATGAACAGGAAAAATAAGGTTCCCCACCATCTGCCTCCTGCCATGTGGTTAAATACGGTTGCCATAGTATCGAACAGAAGACTGGGCCCCGCCGTCACTTCCACATCATAAGTGAAGCATGCCGGAAATATAATAATACCGGCGACCACTGCTACCAGTGTATCCAGGATAATAATATGGATAGACTCTCCCATGAGAGAACGATCCCTGCCGATATAGCTTCCGAAGATCGCCATACCGCCCATTCCCACGGACAAGGTGAAAAATGCCTGATTCATGGCGCCCACCACCACAGAACCGGTGATTTTGGAAAAATGCGGGATCAGATAGAAGCTTAAGCCCTCTCCTGCTCCCGGAAGTGTAAAGCTGTGCACCGCCAGCACCAGCATCAGCACGATCAATGCTGACATCATATATTTGGTAATACGCTCCAGCCCACCCTGCAGATGGAAGCTTAAAATGACAAAAGCGATCAGCAAGGTGACTAACAGATATGTCACATTCACCGAGGGCGTCGTGATCATTTTTTCAAAACCGAAATCCTGATTCTGCCCTGTCAAAAATTTTACAAAATAATAGAGGATCCATCCGGACACCACCGCATAGAAAGCGATCAACGCAATGTTTCCGATGAAACAGACGATGCCCCACAGATTCCATTTGCCCCTGCCGCCGGACAGTTTCCGATACATATAAAGGGGACTCGTCTGCGCCGCGCGTCCTACAGAGAATTCCATGATCATGGTGGGCAGGCCCAGCACGATCAGGCAGATCACATAGATCAGCATGAAACTTCCGCCACCGTTCTGCCCGCACATCCACGGGAATTTCCACACATTTCCGCAGCCGATGGCACACCCCGCCGACAGCATGATAAATCCCAAACGACTCCCCAGTCTTTCTCTGTTTTCCATACCTCTGATCCTTCCCAAAACCACTTATTCTAAACACGGGATACGGCATATATTTTTGCTGTTTTCCCATATTTTCTCCATCTTTTCGCATTGACAGCCCTATTTTCTCATTATATAATTTTCTTAAATATTTGAAAAACAAATTATTTACATTGCATTGATCGAAGAATTGAATTTACAATATAGAAAGAGTATCTACCCTATGGATGTCAAAAATCTGGAAACCTTTGTTATGGTGAACGAACTGAAGAGCTTTACGCTGGCGGCCGGACGTCTGGGTTATACCCAGTCCACCGTATCCTTTCAGATCAAACAATTGGAAAAGGAGCTGTCCATCCCTCTGTTTGAACGGATCGGGCATACCGTAACCCTGACCAACGAGGGGGAGAAGCTGCTGCCCCTGGCCCAGCAGATCCTGCGTCTCGCTGCTGAAGCCACCCACATCAGCGGCAATACCGCCCCGGAGGGTCTGGTGCGGATCGCCATTGCAGAGTCCCTGGCCAGCTGGGAATTTCACAGCCGTTTTAAAGATTTTCATGAAAAATATCCCGGAATCCGGTTGAAGATCATCGCTACCAGCACTGACGAAATGTTCCAGATGCTGGGACAGAATCAGGTGGACATTGTATACACGCTGGACCGCCGTATTTTTAATCACAATTATGTGACCGCGTTCGAAGCTCCGGTGGATATTCACTTCGTCACCGGTGCCGGTCACCCCTTAGCCGGACAGACTCAGGTCACCCTGGAACAGATTCTGGAATATCCGCTGATCCTGACAGAGAAAAACATGAGTTACCGGGCTGCACTGGATGATCTGCTCTCCCAAAACGGTAGGGAAACCATGCCTATCATGGAGGTGGGCGATACCCAGCTGATCCGCAATCTTCTGTGTCAGGGTCTCGGCATCTCCTATCTGCCGGAGTTCGTGATCGCAGAGGACCTGGCAAAGGGAAGTCTCGTCAGTCTCCCCATGGCGGAGATTCAGCCGGATATCTGGCGGCAGCTTTTATATCACCGGAACAAATGGATCTCACCGGAATTGAAATGCGTAATAAAATACCTGCAGGAGGAATAATCCCCTGCAGGTTTTCTATTTTGTCATCTTATCATCTGAAATTTCTAGAATCCCATCAGCAAGCCGATACTATGTACCAGGAAGGCTGCCACCCATGCCACGAAACACTGCCAGAGTACCACTGCAATGGCCCATTTTCCACCCAGTTCTCTGCGGACAGAAGCGATGGCGGCCACACAGGGAGTATACAGCAGACTGAATACCAGTAATGCAGCGGCTGCCAGCGGGGTAAGTACCGTGGCAATGCTGCTGCCGAACAATACTTCCAGGGTTGCTACCACACTTTCTTTTGCCATGAATCCGCTGATCAGAGAGGTACAGATCCGCCAGTCACCCAGGCCGAGCGGTTGAAACAGCGGTACCAGCAGACCGGATACCATAGCCAGCATACTGTTTGCCGAATCCTCAACGAGATTCAGTTTCAGGTCAAAGCTCTGCAGGAACCATACCACGATGGTGGCAATGAAGATCACAGTGAATGCTTTCTGTAAAAAGTCTTTTGCCTTTTCCCACAACAGCTGCCCTACATTTTTGGCTCCCGGCAGACGGTAGTTCGGCAGTTCCATTACAAAAGGCACCGGTTCTCCCTGGAATAACGTGCTCCGGTATAAAAATGCTACCAGAATTCCCATAAGGATACCAAACAGATACAATGCCGACATGATCAGTCCGCCCTTTCCCGGGAAAAATACGCTCACGAAGAACGAATAAATCGGTAATTTTGCAGAGCAGCTCATAAACGGTGTCAGCAGGATCGTCATCTTACGGTCTCTCTCACTGGTCAGTGTTCTCGTGGCCATGACCGCCGGGACCGTACATCCGAACCCGATCAGCATCGGCACAATGCTTCGTCCGGACAGACCAATCTTTCGAAGCAGCTTATCCATAACGAACGCCACACGGGCAATATAGCCACTATCCTCCATCAGAGACAGGAAGAAAAACAGAGTGACCACGATGGGCAGGAAGCTCAGTACACTGCCCACGCCGGTAAAGATACCGTCTATTACAAGGCTTTGGACCGCACTGTTAACATGAGCTGCTGTCAATGCTGCATCAGTGATCTCCGTCAATTTTCCGATTCCCAGTTCCAGCAATCCCTGGAGCCATGCTCCGATGACATTGAAAGTCAGATAGAATACCAGCACCATGATCAGGATAAAACAGGGAATTGCCGTATATTTTCCGGTGAGGATCCGGTCAATCTTCTCACTGCGGATCCGTTCCTTACTTTCTTTGGGTTTTACTACTGTCTGCTCACATAATCTCTCGATAAAATCAAAACGCATATCGGCAATGGCTGCACTTCTGTCCACGCCACGCTCCGCCTCCATCTGACAGACAATATGCTCCAGCATTTCTTTTTCATTTTCATCCAGCTGCAGCTTCTCCAGGATCAGGTGGTCTCCTTCAATGGCTTTGTTGGCTGCAAAACGCAGGGGCAGCTTCGCAGTCTCCGCATGATCCTCGATCAGATGGCATACCGCATGGATGCAGCGGTGTACGGAACCGTCATGATCGTTTTTATCGCAGAAATCCTGCCGCAGCGGCCGTTCCTGATATTTTGCCACATGGACTGCATGACGGATCAGTTCATCCACGCCTTCGTTTTTCGCAGCGGAAATGGGGATTACGGGTACTCCCAGGAACGCTTCCATGGCGTTCACATCGATGGAGCCGTGATTGCCGGTGACTTCATCCATCATGTTCAGAGCTACGACCATGGGAATGTTCATTTCCAACAACTGCATGGTCAGATACAGATTACGCTCGATATTCGTCGCATCCACGATATTGATGATAGCTCTGGGTTTCTCATACAGGATAAAATTACGGGATACGATCTCTTCACTGCTGTAAGGGGACATGGAATAAATACCGGGCAGGTCTGTCACCAAAGTATCCGGATACCCTTTGATGGAACCGTCCTTACGGTCTACGGTAACTCCGGGGAAATTTCCCACATGCTGATTCGAGCCGGTGAGCTGATTGAACAGTGTAGTCTTGCCGCAGTTCTGATTTCCCGCCAGGGCGAACGTTAGTGTCGTTCCCTCCGGCAGAGGATTCTCGTCTTTTTTCGAATGGTATTTTCCATCCTCACCTAAACCCGGGTGCTCCGCATCCGTCACCCGATCCAGCCCCTTATGTTCTCTTGTTCTCTTCGATATAGGTGCGATCTCGATCTGATCCGCTTCCGCCAGCCGTAACGTAAGTTCATAGCCGTGCACCTGCAATTCCATGGGATCCCCCATCGGAGCCAGCTTTACCACCGTCACCTCTGCTCCCGGGATCATACCCATATCCAGGAAATGCTGTCTGAGTTCTCCGGAACCACCGACGGTTTCGATCACGGCGCTTTTGCCGATTTCCAATTCTTTCAGTGTCATAACACTTCTGTATCCTTTCGTATCTCAACATTTTAATGTACTGTGTTGTAACAGAAGTATTATAGCGCATTTGGTATTGAAAATCAGTATCAATTTGCATTTTTTATTTCCATGATTTTTTTCAAAATTTTTTTCAAAAATGGAATAAAAATGTAGAAAAAATTGACGAAAGCAGTTACACTTAAAATAGCATCAATAAAAATAGGGAGGGAACTTATGAATATGAATATAAAAGGAAATAATAAATATCGTTATACGGATACCGCGGAACGCAATATCAGAATGAACCGGTTCTATATTATCGCTTCTTCGCTTTTGGCGATCGTGTTCCTGTTTTATCTGTGGTTAAAACTGGCAAATCACAACATTGCACCCATTGTTACATACGCAAATACCATTCTGATCGCCGTTTTCTGTGTAGTAAATGCCGTGACACACCTTCGAAATAAGGCGACACGACTATTAAAAGTCTTCGCTACCATCGAGATCGGCATTGAGTATTTGTTGGTCGGTTTACAGACAGATGCAAGTTTCATTCACTATGCGCTGATCGCCATTTTCATATTACAAATTCCTTATTATGAGAAAAAATCTCTGAAGAAAACCGCTTTGGGATTATTCGTGCTCTACCTGATCGTCATGATCGTTCAGGCTACGAAGGGAATCTACGGTCAGGATGTGAATGCCGTCTGCTCTACCCTGCTGGTATTTCTGATTGGAATCATTATTTTGGAAACCGGTAAGATTACTATATTATTTAACAATGATGCCATCGGTTCTTCCCGGGAAGAACATAACCATATAAAAGAAGTACTGGATAATGTTCTGGACGTATCCCAGACCGTACATCAGGAAACCACCAAAACCACAGATCTTATGAACCAGCTGGTACAAACTACGGAATCTGTAGCCAACAGTATGCAGGAGATCTCCTCTGCCACCAATATGACTGCCACCAGCATCGAAGAACAGAGCCAGATGACCGGTACGATTCAGAATGCTATCGAGCAGACCGGTCATATCTCCGAGCAAATGGTTCAGATCGCCGAAGATTCTAACGAAAGCATCCGTAAGAACATGGCTGCTATGGAATCCTTAAAACAGCAGTCCGCCATGATCAAGGATACCAACCATTCCGTCACCGACGCCATGGCAAAATTACAGGAAAAGACAAAAGAGGTGGAAACTATCGCCGGAAGCATCATGGCAATCTCCGGTCAGACAAATCTTTTAGCCCTGAACGCTTCCATCGAAAGTGCCCGTGCCGGTGAAGCCGGACGCGGTTTCGCCGTTGTAGCACAGCAGATCCGTCAGCTCGCAGAGCAGACCAAGAGCTTTACTGAAGAGATCACCAAGATTACCAACGAGCTGAATGTCAATGCCAACATGGTAGTCAACACTATCAACGGTTCCATTGAAGCTACCGAACAGCAGGGCGAAAAGATCCTGGCCGCTTCCGAGACTTTCGAACAGCTAAACAAAAATATGGAAGCACTGGCTTCCCAGGTGGAAGAAGTAAATCACCACATTCTGGGATTGTCAGAATCCAATAATAAGATTATGGAAAACATCTCCCAGCTGTCCGCTGTAACCGAAGAAGTTACCGCCAATGCCGAGCAGGTGCACACCATGAGCCAGAACAACCTGGATTGCGCAGAACAAGTAAAAACGGCAGTAGAACATATCCGCTCTACCACCGATGAGATGGGGACGCAGGAGGGTTAAACCTCCTGCGTTCTTTGATCTTACTATTTCAATTTCAAACCGTCTTTAAAAGCATTTCCTACTTTATCTCCCATTGCAAGATAAGTATTATTCACAGGATCATAGCTGATTGGCTTCAATTTCTTCGGATCGATCTTGCCATCCGTCAGGATGCTTTCGTCCGCATTGACGTTGACGATATCGCCCACCAGAATGCCGTCTTCAAAACTTTTCACCTTACATTCCAGCGCCATGGGAAGTTCATCGATCAACGGTGCATTGACAAAATCACTCTTGGCTGCATGGAAACCGGACTTTGAGAATTTATCAGGTACTTTCTTCGCAGATTCCACGCCCACATAGTCGCAGGCTACCACGGTATCTTCGGTTCCGATACTTACGGTAAATGCTCCGGTCTTTGCCAGATTCTCCGTGGTCTTATGCTCTGACATACTGATGGAGATCTCATTCATGTCCGTAATGATTCCCCATGCTGCGTTCATGGCATCGGGTACTCCATTTTCGTCATAAGTTGCAATGATCAGCACCGGCATGGGATACATTACCGGCTTTGCTCCAAAATTTACTCTGCTCATATTCGTCCTCCTTGTACTAAATTAATTTTTCCTTCCATTCTGCTTCCCGGAATCCGGTCAACACCAGATCCCCGTCCACGACAAACGGCCGCTTTACCAGCATTCCGTCCGTGGCCAGCAGCCCACTTCTGCTCTGCCATTCTTTTAATTCTTCGTAGGTGGGGTTGTCCTCTACAATGTGACGATCTGTATAGGTGATATTATGTTCCTCCAGCCACTTTTTTGCCTTTTGACAGGTGGAACATTTGGGTTATTCTATAAATAGCATGGGGACCTCCTAAATGTAGCAAAATTTATTTTTTAACTAAAGTCATTATAATTCACTTGATTATCTTAATTCAAGGTATAACTTTAACAGGAATTTCTTTATATACTTCAATATAAAAAGTCCCCCGCCTCACGGCGAAGGACTACACTTTCGACCCAACCATTTATATCCCGCATATCGGTCAGCGGTAAACTTTCATTACACCTACATTCTATCAAGCACGCAGGCGAAAATCAATAGTATTTTTCATCTGCAAATACTTCTCTATCAATTTCGGCTGTATCAACGGATACGTCCACTCCTCCGGCAGTTCATCCAAGAGTACTATCTTCTCCATCTCGCTATGCAGTTCTGTCGCAAATTCTGTTATCTCCGCATAGCAAAGCAGCCCAAAGGATTCTTCTCCCGTATCATTTACTCTGGTCTTCCCGGTTACAGAGTATACACACAGGGGCTTCATATCGAACCTGATTGCACCGGTTTCTTCCTGCAATTCTCTTTTCGCCGTTTCAAGAATGCTTTCACCGGCTTCTCTATGTCCACCCGGAACTTCATAGGTGTCTCTTTCTTTATGCTTGCAAAATATCCATTTGCCATTGCTCTGTGAGACGATCACCGCAAACTTCAACAGGGAATCATCCACTGAGTCATAAAATTTTACTTCCAGCATTTTCTTTCCTTGCCCTCTCAATTAAATCTGCCTTGAAACAAAATGTACCGTTTCTTTTCTCTGCTCAAGTATGTAAGGTATCAGTTCCAATGGATATACCTTCGTGTCCTTCCTTAGTTCCTCCAGCGGAATCCAGCAGAAATCCAGATTGATTCTCTCATGATCCAATTCATCATATCCATGAAACACCCCATCCATAGGAATACTATCGTCCAGTAAATTAACATTATAATATAAGCAGATCTGGTGGCAGGGTCTCTTTCCCCATGGAAAATAAATTTCGCCTATAGCCAGCAGATTATCTACCTCTATCTCAGCGTGAAGTTCTTCTTCAAACTCCCGTTTCAGCGTTTCCATGCTGGTCTCCATAGCCGCAACATGCCCGCCGATGATAGCATAGTCATCATTTTTCGGACGTTGCAACAGGATCTTTTCATTATGGATCAATATACCGCCAACCCTGTAGGAAAATACAAAATCATCGTTTTTAAATAGAATGTCCATGTGATCTCCCTTCACGTCAGATATACTCATCCTGTTTTACCTAAACTTTAAAATCAAAACTGTTATTCCCACGGAAATCATCATAAGCCCAAGCAAAATGACCAGCGCAATAACCTTTGCATTTTTCTCCATAAATCGGATAGGTGTCCCATACTTTTCATCAATGTTTGCATCTCTTCGCTCATTCCTGATATTCTGCTCCCACTCCAGATCCTTCAGTTTCATATATTCGTCATAATGGCGTTTTTCCAGACGGTCTTCCTCTTCGCGTACCAATAATTCCAGGTTTTCTTTATAAGAAGCCCCACAATTACTACACCCCTTTTCGTCTGTGCTTTTTCCCCTTATCTTATTATCACAGTATTCACAGGTAAATTCATAATCACTTGCAGGTTTATAAACCGGAGGCTCGCCGATTTCAAAATTGTAGTATTTATGACGTATCAGCTTATATTTTTGAATTGCCTGCATTGTAGTACTTATATATTCCGTTTCCTGTGTAATGGCTTCTTCCTGGGATTTCATATACTCTAAATACCTTTGATGCATGGCCCGTTTCTTTAACTGATACTCCTTGTTCTTTCCAAAATTACCGCCACAGGTTGGACATTTTTCATCCGCAGAAGATACCTTGGATCCGCAAAACTCACAGGTAAATTCAAAATTCTCCTGAAAATGATCCTTTTTGTAGGAAATGTACTTAACCGGTTTCAGGTCCTTACGTGCTCTAATGCCGGAAAAGAAAAACAGGTATATAAGTAATAACAGGCCAACGATAATTGCTATATTAAAAAATATTGTCGAAAACAAACTGAAAAATTCCATAATAATGTGTCATTCCTCTTTCGTATTAAATATAATTCTTAACTAATCATATCATAGTAAATCCTATTTTTCATCTAAATCCTAAGAATGTACTGATTACAACTCTTGATACTTTACTGATGTGTGATAAAGAAGTAATAGAAGTGTAAAAAATTTTGCCGTTCCTATCCGGCA
>ERZ1504226.156-NODE-156-length-24713-cov-4.149526_pt1 | contig 24713 bp, 20 predicted proteins | sample MGYA00572419_ERZ1504226 | MGnify/ENA primary metagenome ERZ1504226 (study PRJEB39906, sample SAMEA3182065) | gut metagenome | biome: human; feature: gut; material: Stool; isolation source: human stools | place: Canada | collected 2013-01-28 ...
TGTGAGCAAGCTCCCAGATCGCTGTTTCTGTTTTGACTTTGCATGGCTCGTAACTCTCAATTTACTCTGCCAGTTCTTCCCACTGTTCATATAATTTTTCCAATTGTTCCTGGCAGGAAGTCTGCTCTTTGGACAGCTCCTGCAGCTTTGCCACCTGGGTGCCGATGGCGGGATCGGACATTTCAGTGTCGATCTCGGAGATGCGGGCTTCCAGTTCGGCAATCTTTTCTTCGCATTTTTTCAGGTCGTTTTCTTTCTTGCGGAGTCTTGCCTGTTCTTCCTTCTGGGCTTTCCAGTCCAATTTGACTTCGGATTCTGCAGCCTTAGCAGCAACAGCACTATCTGCATCCGCATTCTGCGGTGCATTAGCCTCTATGGCAGCCATCACGGTGTCGTGTTTTTCCAGATAGTAGTCATAATTTCCAACATAACTTATGAATTGTCCCTCTGTCAGATCCAGGATCCTGTGGGCGGTACGGTTGATAAAATATCGGTCGTGGGAGACATACAATATGGTCCCTTCGTAACCGTTCAGGGCATCCTCCAGAATCTCCTTGGACATGATATCTAAGTGGTTCGTCGGCTCATCCAGGATGAGGAAGTTCGCGTTGGAGAGTACCAGCTTGGCGAGAGACACGCGTCCGCGCTCACCGCCGCTCAGATCACTGATGCGCTTGAACACATCCTCACCGGTGAAGAGGAAAGCCGCCAGTACATTGCGGATCTGGGTATTGTTCAGGTAAGGATAATCGTCCGAGATCTCTTCGAACAATGTCTTCTCGCTGTGGAGCACATGATGCTCCTGATCGTAATAGCCGATCTCTACATTGGAACCTAAGCGGAAGGTGCCCTGATCGGCGGGAACGAGACCATTTAAGATCTTAAGCAAAGTGGTCTTGCCGCTGCCATTATCACCGATGATTGCCACGTGTTCGCCGCGCTTGATCTCGAAATTAACATCGGTAAAAAGCTTATGGGAGTCAAAGCTTTTGGACAGATGCTCCACAGTCAGCACATCATTGCCACTTAAGATCCGGGGCGTCAGTGTCAGCTTCATATCCGTGCGGACTTCGGAGGGTTTTTCGATGACCTCGATCTTGTCCAGCATTTTCTCCCGGCTTTCCGCCCGCTTGATGGACTTTTCCCGGTTGAAGGACTTTAATTTTTCGATAACTTCTTCCTGATGCTTGATCTCACGCTGCTGGTTCATATAGGCATTCCAGGCAGCGACACGCAGCTGTTCCTTTTTTACGGCATAATCGGAGTAATTCCCCATAAAGGTCGTAGCCTTGGACTGATCGATCTCGATGACTTTCCCGGCGATCCGGTCCAGGAAATACCGGTCGTGGGAGACGATGAGAACGGCTCCTTTGTAATTTAGCAGATAAGTCTCCAACCAGGCGATGGAGGTCATATCTAAGTGGTTGGTCGGCTCGTCTAAGATGATCAGATCCGGATTTTGTAACAGGAGTCGGCCTAACGCCACCCGGGTCTTCTGACCGCCGGAGAGTGTGGCAACCGGCTTGGAGAATTCATCTTCGGTAAAACCCAGTCCCTTTAACACACCGACCAGCTCACTGCGGTAGAGATAGCCGCCGCCGGTCTCGAAAGCGTGGGTGAGAGAGGTGTACTGCTTCATCAGGTCTTCCAGAGCATCCCCATCAGCATGCTTCATATCGTTTTCGCATTCTCGGATCTTTTCCTCCAGGCGCAACAGATCCGCCTTGACGGATAACAGCTCCTCATAAATGGTATGAGAGGTATCCACGGTGCTGTTCTGGGCAAGATATCCAAGTGTCTTGTCCTTTGCCAGAACCACCTGTCCGTCATCGGGAGTCATTTCTCCTACGATGATGCGGAGCAGCGTTGTTTTTCCGGCACCGTTGATGCCCACAATGGCAGCTTTTTCGTGATCCTCTATATGAAAAGAGACATTTTTTAATACTTGATTTTCCACAAATGCTTTTGAAATATTCTGACAAGATAATATCATGGTAGTAAGTATCCTTTATTTCCAGCCCACACAGAACGGGCTTTTTAAATTTTATTGTAACGAAAAGAAGAAAACCTGTCAATTCATTGACAAGTTTTTAACATATGGTGTATACTTAAAAAAATCGGAGGTGAAAGTATTGGAAGCAAAAGAAATTTCACAGGCTGTGATCGGCAGACTGCCCAGATACTTTCGATATTTGGGGGAACTTAAGGATGAAGGTGTAGAACGTATCTCTTCGCAGGAGCTTTCCGGACTGATGAAAGTGACCGCATCCCAGATACGTCAGGATTTTAATAATTTCGGTGGTTTCGGTCAGCAGGGATACGGATATAATGTAGAATATCTGTACCGTGAGATCGGTAAGATATTAGGGCTGGATAAGCAGCATAATTTCGTTATTATCGGAGCCGGTAACCTGGGCAGAGCCCTGGGTAATTATTTGAACTTTGAGCGTCGTGGTTTTATTTTCAAGGGAATGTTCGATGCGAATCAGGAGCTTGTGGGGAAGGATGTCCGTGGTGTGAAGGTTATGCCCATGGAGCAGCTGGAATCCTTTATCCGGGAGAATGACATTGATATTGCTGTATTGACGATTCCTAAGACCAGCGCTGTAGAAGTGGCTGACAAGCTGGTGGCGAACGGGATCCGTGCCATCTGGAACTTTGCGCATGTGGATCTGAATGTTCCGGAGGGAATACAGGTAGAGAATGTACATCTGTCAGACAGTTTAATGAAACTTTCGTATAACATTAACCGTTACAGCTCAAATATGAAATAGCAGGTATATGAGTGGGCGCTTGCGCACCGCAAAGTAAGCATAAAAGGGAGTGATATTATGGGCAACGATAACGCAGGAGAGAATGCAAGGAACCGGCAGGAAGCCTTCAAAAGTGCACTTGCCGGAAAGCGTCTGCCCGTACTCACTTTGGACAATAAATGGTACAAGCTGCTGAATAAGACAGGTTCTGTTCCGTTAAAGGAGACGGAGAATTCCTTGAACCAACTGTTAAAACGACAGGGAAAGCTGAATACGGAGTCGAAGGAAATCCGTAATCTGAAAAAGAAGCTGATGAAAGAGATCGTTCCCATGGTGAACGAAGCGGATCAGCAGGGTGAGAACAGCAAGCTGAACAAGCAGATTGAAGAACATAAGCGACTGATCGAAGAATGTAATGAGAAGCTGGAAGCTTATGAAGATGAGCTGAAAGATCTCCCTCGGGAGATCGAAAGATTAAATCTTCAGCTAATGATGTTTACTATGGAGTGCTGCTATGATATTATGAAGGATAATGACAAACAGATCAATGAGACTGCAGAGTGGGTGGGCGCGATCCGCATTGAACTGAAAAAACGTCTGATCGAGAAACAGCAGAAGGAACAGCAGAATCAGGAGATCTATAACTACATGCATGACATCTTTGGTGCAGAGGTGGTCAATCTGTTTGACATGAAATATAATCCGGAGCAAAAATAGTATGAAATATCTGGTAACTGCACAGGAAATGAAGCAATACGATAAGAATACCATAGAGTACCTCGGCATACCGGGGCCGGTTCTGATGGAGAGAGCGGCGCTGGTAGCGGAGGATTTTATAAAAGAGCGCTTTGATGCCGTGAAAGAACGGACGAAAGTGCTCATTTTTGCTGGTATGGGGAACAATGGCGGCGATGGCCTGGCGTTAGCAAGACTTCTTGCGGCGGACGGATACGCAGTCGCGGTAAAATGCGTGGGAGATATGCAGAGAGCTACGAATCAGTGGAAATCGCAGTGGCAGACTTTGCAACATTTTCCGGTGAAGACAGACAGTAATATTGCGGTGGATGAATATAATGTAATTGTAGACGCCCTCTTCGGCGTTGGATTAAGCCGCCCTGTGGAAGGAAACTATGCGGATGCCGTGAAAGAGATGAACATGGCAGAGGGATTTAAGCTGGCACTGGATGTGCCAAGCGGTATCTGCTCAGATACCGGCAGAGTGCAGGGTTGTGCATTTCTGGCGGATGCCACGGTCACTTTTGGTTTCTGTAAGAGAGGACTGGTACTGTATCCCGGTGCGGAATACGCCGGAGAAGTCCGGACTGCGAATGTGGGGATCGGACCGGAGAGCTTCTTAGGACAGGAACCAGAAATGTACACTTATGAGAAAGGTTCCGTACAGTTAATTAAGAGAAACGCTGCGGGGAACAAAGGAACCTTCGGCAAAGCACTGCTTGTTGCAGGAAGTAACGGCATGGCGGGGGCAGCTATTTTGGCGGCGAAAGCAGCCTATCGTACCGGAGCCGGCATGGTAAAGGTGATTACCGCGGAAGAGAACCGACAGATCATACAGCAGGGGATTCCGGAAGCGTTGTACGGCTCCTGCAGACAGCTGACGGAGAGCTTAGACTGGGCGGATGTCATCGCCATAGGTCCCGGCATCGGCAGAGAAGAACAGGCACTGCAATGTCTGAAGACCGTGGTGGAGAGAAGCAGAAAGCCGCTGGTGCTGGATGCAGATGCCCTAAACCTCCTGGCAGAGGAGAACGGCAGGATGCTGGCAGAAGAACTGCGCGCCCAGGGTGCGGAAGGCAGAGTGATCCTTCTGACACCTCATGTGGGGGAAATGTCAAGACTGCTAAAACGGACGACCTCAGAGTGCAAGGACGACCTCCCCACATGTGCGAAAATACTGGCCAAACGATTTCATGCCGTAGCAGTTGCCAAGGATGCGAGGACTGTGGTATGTAAGGAACAGGGAGCCTGTTATCTGAATACCACGGGCAACAGTGGAATGGCTACGGCAGGCAGCGGAGATGTGCTGACCGGCGTGATCCTGGGATTGCTGGCGCAGGGAATGGATGCCCCGGAGGCTGCAACCTACGGCGTATATCTGCACGGCATGGCAGGAGATCTGGCGGCCGGACTTCATACCGAATATGGTGTGATGGCGGGAGATATCGCCGAATGTCTGATGAAAAATCAAAATAAGAAAGCGTGAAAATATGACGAGAGAACTGCAGGAAAAATTAGAGTCCTATCAACGGGTATGGGCGGAAGTGGATCTGGATGCCATCTGGGAAAATATGGTCCATATGAAAGAAAACATTGCGGAGAACACGAAAATACTGGCAGTCATTAAGACGGACGGATATGGTCATGGTGGTGTCCCCATTGCGAAAATGTTAGAGCAGCTGGACTTCATGTTCGGCTATGCAGCAGCTACTTATGAAGAGGCACATGTACTCAGAGAAGCAGGCGTGAAGAAACCGATCCTGATCCTGGGATATACTTTTCCCTATTGCTACGAAGAATTGATCCGGGAGGAGATCCGCCCGGCAGTCTACCGCAGGGATACGGTGGAAGAGCTGGTCGCAGCAGCGGCAAAGGTCGGACAGAAGGCAAAGGTTCATATCAAGGTAGATACCGGCATGGGAAGAATCGGCATTACGCCGGATGAGGAAGGACTGGAGTTCGTCAGATTCCTTATGGGACATCCGGAGCTGGAAGTGGAGGGCATCTTCACCCATTTTGCCAAATCCGATGAAGAAGATAAGACTTCTGCAAACCATCAGCTGGAACTTTTTCAGAATTTTATCGACAGAATACAGACAGAGCTGGGGCTTACTATTCCCGTCAAGCACTGCGCCAACAGTGCGGCAATCTTGGAAATGCCCCAGGCGAATATGGATATGGTCCGTGCGGGTATCACTACTTACGGTCTGTATCCTTCCGAAGAAGTGAGCAAGGATATTGTACCCTTACGGGCAGCCATGTCTCTCTACAGTCATATTGTATACTGTAAGACGATTCATGCGGGACAGAGCGTCAGCTACGGCGGGCTGTTTACGGCACAGAAGGATACCAGAGTAGCCACGATCCCCGTAGGTTACGGAGACGGTTATCCCAGAAGTCTGTCCGGAAAAGGCTATGTACTGATCCGGGGGAAGAAGGCACCGATCCTCGGAAGAGTCTGTATGGATCAGTTCATGGTAGATATTTCGGAGATTCCGGGAGTTATGGAGGGCGACAAAGTAACTCTTCTCGGTGTGGACGGTACAGAGCGGATCACCGCGGAAGAATTGGGAGAACTCTCCGGCAGATTTAATTATGAATTTGTCTGTGACCTGGGGAAAAGAATTCCAAGGGTCTACAGGCAGCATGGTGAGATCACAGAAGTAAGAGACTATTTTGAAAATTTCTGATGGATCAAAAGTGTTCGTATAACTCCGTAAGAATCGGCAATACTTATCTTAAATCGCTGATGTAAGGAGTAGAAATGAGAAGAGGAGATGTCTATTACGCGGATCTGCGGCCGGTGATCGGCTCGGAACAGGGCGGTATCAGACCGGTGCTCATCATCCAGAATGATGTGGGCAACAAACACAGTCCTACCGTGATCTGCGCTGCAATCACCTCAAAGATGAATAAGGCGAAGCTGCCTACACACATTGAATTAAATGCCCGTCTCTATGATATGGATAAGGATTCGGTAGTGCTTCTGGAACAACTGCGCACCATTGACAAGAAGAGATTAAAGGATAAAGTATGTCATCTTGACGGTGATATTATGCGGAGAGTGAACCGGGCACTGAAGGTAAGCCTGGAACTGGATACATAGCCTGATACCCTGCGTATCCAGAGGAATATATAAAATAATTAAAATACGAAAGGATGAAATGAACGATGGATATCAGTGGGCCTGTGGCCATATTACTCTTTTTCCTGCTGTTACTGGTAGATATGTTTTTTTACGGATTTGATGCTGCCATTGACAACCTCAATGAAAAAGAGATCTTACATAAAGCAGAGGAAGAAAAGGATCGCCGGTCGGTGCGGCTTTCTGAGATGGTCAGCCGTCCGGGGATCTATATCAATACGGTACAGTTAGTCATTACGCTGATCAATATTTTAATGGGTGCCTTTTACCTGAATATCTGGCTGCAGGCGATCGACAACGGCCTGCATGTGATCAATGTCGGCGGATTGTCGCTTCAAAATGTTCCCACGGGAGTGATCTCCGGGATTGCAACGGTATTGTCTTTTGTTGCCATGATTTATATTCTGCTGACCTTCGGAGTACTGATCCCGAGAAAAATGGCATCCAGGAAACCGGAAAAGTGGGCATATGCCTGCATTGACCCGATCTTTTGGATTACGAGACTGTTATCTCCCTTGACGGGGCTGGTAAATCTGACTGCAAAGGGAATATTATTCCTCTTCGGTGTCCGCAATAACACAGATGAAAATGATGTGACCGAGGAAGAGATTATTAACATGGTTCAGGAAGGGCATGAACAGGGTGTGATCCAGGCCAGTGAAGCGGAGATGATCTCCAATATTTTTGAATACGGAGACAAGGAAGCTCAGGACATCATGACGCACCGCGGAAGTATTGTAGCCATCGACGGCGAGACGAAGTTAAAAGATGCCATTGCTTCCATGCTGGAAGGCAAGAACAGCCGTTATCCGGTATATGAAGAGAACATTGATCATATCATCGGTATCTTACATCTGAAGGATGCCATGCGGTTCCACATCAGCGATGATAAACTGGATCTGCCCATTGCGAAGCTGGATGGGCTGCTCAGAGAGCCTTATTTTGTGCCTCAGACCAAAAATATTGATGAACTGTTCAAAGAGATGCAGTCCCAGAAACTACAGATGGTCATTGTTGTAGACGAATACGGTCAGACCGACGGACTGATCGCCATGGAGGACATTCTGGAGGAGATCGTCGGTAATATCATGGATGAATATGATGAAGATCAGGAATATATCAAGAACCGCGGTAAGGGCGAATATGTCATGGAAGGTAAGACTCCGCTTAAGGAAGTGGAAGAGCTGTTAGACATTACCTTTGACGAGGAGGAATTCGAGACATTAAACGGCTTCCTGATCTCGAGGCTGGACAGGATCCCAGAGCCGGATGAACAGTTTGATGTGGACTATAAAGGATACAATTTCAAAATCCTTTCTGTGGTCAAAAAAATGATCGGAAGTGTCCTCGTCAAAAAGCTCCCAGAGGAAAAAACACTGGAGAATGCAGAAGACGGACAATCAGTGCTTGAAGAAAAACAAAAATAATGCTATGATAAAAAAAGCGTTATTGCGCAGGCGTTGCGCATACAAAGAGAAAGAAACTTTAAGTTCAAAGGAGTAACAAAGATGTCAGGACATTCAAAATTTGCTAATATTAAGCATAAAAAAGAGAAAAACGATGCAGCAAAGGGTAAGATTTTCACTATTATCGGACGTGAAATTGCAGTCGCTGTAAAAGAGGGCGGTCCCGATCCTGCTAACAACTTTAAACTGGCTACCGTTATCGCCAAAGCTAAGGCTAACAACATGCCAAATGATACTATCGATCGCGGTATTAAGAAGGCAGCCGGCGATGTGGGCAATGTGAACTACAAGTACGTGACTTACGAAGGTTACGGTCCCAACGGTATCGCCATCATCGTAGATGCACTTACCGACAATACCAACCGTACCGCTGCAAATGTCAGAAGCGCATTCACCAAGGGACAGGGTAACGTAGGTACTCCCGGATGTGTGTCCTTTATGTTCGATAAAAAGGGCCAGATCATCGTGGACAAGGAAGAGTGTGATATGGAAGCGGATGACCTGATGATGACAGCACTGGATGCCGGTGCGGAAGACTTCTCCGAAGAGGAGGACAGCTTCGAGATCCTGACCGATCCCGATAGTTTCGAAGAGGTACGTAAAGCACTGGAGGATGCCGGAATTCCCATGATCAGTGCGGAAGTCACAATGATTCCTCAGAATTATGTAACTCTGACCGATGAGACTGCAGTGAAGAATTTACAGAGAACACTGGATCTGTTAGAAGACGATGATGACGTTCAGGCAGTTTATCACAACTGGGACGAATAATTCGAAAGGGTAGGGGTAGCAGCATGGAGAAACTTGCTATTGTAGTTCCTTGTTATAACGAAGAAGAGGTGCTGAAGATTGCTTCCGAAGCACTGAGGGGGGTACTGGATGATCTGATCCGCAAAGGGAAGATTGCGGAAGACAGTTTTATTCTGTTTGTTAATGATGGAAGTAAGGATCGTACATGGGAGCTGATCGAAGAAGAACATCAGGCGCATCCGGTACAGGTATGCGGCGTGAAGCTGGCAGGCAATGTGGGACATCAGTTCGCACTGACCGCCGGACTGATCACGGCAATGGATCTGTCCGATGTGACGGTTTCCATCGATGCGGATCTGCAGGATGATGTGGCTGTGATCGAAGAGATGATCGATAAGTTCCATAACGGCTGTGACATCGTATACGGTGTCCGTAAGGAACGTAAGACCGATACTTTCTTCAAACGTACCACTGCGCAGGGGTTCTATAAGGTTATGGAGATGATGGGCGTCAAGACGGTTTACAATCATGCGGATTTCCGACTGATGTCCAAGCGTGCGGTAGAACAGTTCTCCAAATATCAGGAAACGAACCTGTTCTTAAGAGGTATGATGCCTCTGATCGGTTACCAGACCGACTGTGTATATTATGATCGTAAGGAAAGAGTGGCCGGGGAATCCAAGTATCCGTTAAAGAAAATGCTGGCATTGGCATTTAACGGGATTTCTTCTTTCAGTGTGAAGCCGATCAGCATGATCCTGGGAGCCGGTGTGATCATTGTAATATTAAGCATTCTTGCAGCAATCTATGCACTGATCTCTTATTGCACCGGACATGTGGTACCGGGATGGACTTCTTTGATTCTGTCCATCTGGTTCTTGGGCGGTATTCAGCTGATGGCCGTCGGACTGGTAGGTCAGTATATCGGCAAAATCTACATTGAAGTAAAACATCGTCCCAGATATAACATCGAAAAGGTACTGAAATAATGAATTATAAAAAAAGCATTTTAAGTGTTGTATTGTGGTTCGTTTATGCAATAATAGTGGGCACCGGAATGGTAGGCACGGCTATGGCCGTGACCCTGCCTGCGTACGGTGCCCTTATTATCACAGGGGTTTGGCTTGCGGTGACAGGACTGGCTGTGTTTCTTCTACATAGATTTTTGGAGAAAACAAAGCACCCATTTTCGGAAGACAGACAACAGATAAAACTGATCGCGGAAAGCCTGTTGGTGGTTGCGCTGATCGCAGCTGGCATTGTACTTCGTACCGGAGAAATCATGCGGTATGATCTGTCCGCAGGGGGCGGAAATATCTGGTTTGATACCGTCATGGTTACTGAGAATACACAAATTCCGCAGGTGGTGCATGGAGCGGTATATTTTTATCTGCAGGTATTACATGGTCTGCTGGTTTTTTTTGGCAATAAAATGACAGCGGCTCTGATCCTTCAGGTGATATTGCAGATTCTGTCCGGAATTTTTCTCTATTTTGCATTAAGAAAAATGTCGGGTGCGGTAACAGCAGTGGTGACATTCGCATATTGGATGCTGTGCCCGGTGATCTCAGAGGTGGTTATTCTGGGACCGGAAACGCTATACATACTTCTGTGGATGATTGGGTTGTGCATAACAGCAGAGTCCCTGGATCATTTTGGACAGTCGGGAGCTGAACCGGGGATCCGCTCCGTAATCGGTTTCTTTTTTGCCGGGGTAGCTACGGGCGTTCTGGGATATCTGGATGTTATGGGTTTTTTATTATTGCTACCGATATTTTCTGTGATCTTTTTGGTAACACAGGAGAAGATTCGACTGGCTCGTAAAATCGGTGCGGCTATCCTTGGAATTGTGGGAAGCCTGGCGGGCTTTTTGCTTTCCATAGCTTTAGATGCCGTAGGCAGCGGTAAAATGATGGAAAATGTACTGGCAGCATGGGGAAAGGTCTATCTTCCGGAAAATTTTGTATTACCGGTAACCATTGAAAACGATAATGCGATAACCATTGCAGTAGTTGCGATTCTCGGAATCGGAGTTTTTGGATTTTGGTGCCGGAAGAGCCTGGAAAGACAATCCGTGTGGCTGGTAATTGCCCTTTCACTGGGTGGGATGATCTGTTATGGAATGACGAGTGCGGAAATGCAGGGATTTACTTTGCTGTATCTGATCATAGCGGTGGTGGCCGGTGCAGGAGTACAGGCAGTCCTGCCGTATGAGCTTACACAACAGAATGCATTGCAGCAAGTCCGGGGAGCAGTCGAAGAACCTACGGCGGAAACCAAGCCGAAGAAACGACAGCTTAAGATACAGGATCTGGAGGAAGAAGGGCTTCCTGCAGAAACGGACAATAAAGTGCAATTGATCGAGAATCCGCTTCCGGTTCCGAAAAAACATGTTCCCAAAGTGTTGGATTATAAATTGAATGATGATGTCTCCGATTTTGATTATCCTGTAGCGGATGATGATGATTTTGACCATTAAAATTGTGTGATGAAAAGCAGAAAAACGGACACACTAAAGGCGATACTTTAAAAAAGGTATCGTCTTTTTTATTTTTAAGAAAGGCCGGTAAAAGTATGAGTGATATTAAAAGTGAAAAAGAAAAAGCGGAAGCGGAAGAACACAGAGATGAACGGATCGAAAAAACCGGACAGATCACCCTGCAGGATCATGCGGGGAAACAGAAGATACATTTGCTTACGATCATCGGAGAAGTGGAAGGGCATGAGAATCTTGCAGGGAATTCCAAGACGACGAAATATGAACACATCCTTCCTCAGCTTGCGGCAATCGAAGACAGTGAAGAAATCGGCGGTGTGCTGGTGCTGTTAAATACTATGGGTGGAGATGTGGAAGCGGGACTTGCCATTGCTGAAATGCTGGCGTCGTTGAGTAAACCTACGGTATCTCTGGTCCTGGGAGGCAGCCATTCCATAGGCGTTCCCATAGCAGTCAGCTGTAAATATTCTTTTATTGTCCCAACGGGAACTATGGTGATACATCCGGTACGGACGAACGGTATGGTGATCGGTGTTCCACAGACTTTTGAATATTTTAAGCTGATCCAGGACAGAATTACGGGATTTGTGTGTCAACATTGCAGGATCAGCCGGCAGAAACTGGAAGATCTCATGATGGAGACCGGATTCCTGACGAAAGATGTCGGCAGTATCCTGGTAGGAGAAGATGCTGTGAAACACGGTATCCTTGATGAAGTGGGCGGGATTGACCGCGCAATCCGAAAGCTTCGGGAGATGATGGACAGCAATATAAAAAAGGATGACAAGGCAGTGGAAAAATGATATACTTCTAATTATGACTATTAGGCTAACGTAAAAGAAAAGCATCGTAGATGCGATTTTACTAATGCGGTTCTGAATAGTTATATTCGTATTAACATTAAAGTTAGGGGTATGATGACATGGCATCTTCATCAGGCAAAAGAACATCATCTTCCGGCAGGACAAGAAAAAGTACGACGAGCAGCCGCAACAGGCAGGCGCAGAGATCTGCACAGGACAGTGAACTTTTTCACGAGATTGGTCTGATCGTCCTGTTTGTTGCGATGTTGATATTATTTTGTTGCAATTTTGGTATTATCGGTCCGGTTGGCAATGCAATCAGTGGGGTCTTATTTGGCATTTTCGGATTCACTGCGTATATTGCGCCTGTTGTAATATTTCTGGCGGTGGCTTTCTGGTTCGCCAATGAGGGGAACCCAACTGCTGTGCGGAAAATGATCGCCGGTGTCGTATTGTTTTTAATGATCGGTGTAGTATGCGATCTGATCACGAAGACTGCCGGTTCCATGGAACAGTACGATATCAAGCTGTTATATACGAACTGCAGCACCGGCAAAAAAGGCGGCGGTATTCTGGCAGGCAGTATCTGTTATCTGTTGTTACATTATCTGGAGACCGTAGGAACAGTGCTGGTAGTGCTTTTGTGTTCATTGATCAGTCTGATCCTGGTAACGGAGCGATCCTTCTTAAACAGTATGCGTAACGGCGGCGACAGGATCCGTGAAATGTCCAGAGAAGACGCGGTGCGTAGACGAGAGAATGCCGAAATCCGCAGGCAGGAGCAGGAAGAGCGTACTTCCCAAAGAGAGGAAGCACGCCGCATCCGCGAAGAGGAGCGCCGGATCCGTGAAGAAGAGCGAAGACTTCGCGCTGAGGAGAAAGAGAACGAACAGATCCTGAATGCTGTCCCCCGCAGAGAGAAAAAGGTGACAGGAGTTATGATGGATACCTCCTTGAAAAAGCAGGATACACAGCCTGCCGGTAGACGGGATGATATCCATGAGATCGTATACGAAGAGGATGCACAGGAAGCTCCTGAAGTGGAAGAGACCCGGGTGACTTCCAGTGATTTTGATAAAATCAATGTGACGGATATGCATCAGGTGACGATGCAGGAAGCAGTGGGGGAGGCTTCTTATGAAGATATACCGGTGGAGGAAGTAAGCAGCGCAGCTACGTTTAAAAAGCCTTTTGAACGCAGAGAGTCCTGGCAGGAGGAAGCGGCGCTTCTGACGCCCCAGGCGGAAGCTATCCGGATCCATAAGGAAGACATTCCGGAGCATGAGGAGACACCTGCAGAACCGGCTGAGAGCCGCGTACGCCCGAAGATCACGGCACCGGAGCCTCCTAAGGGGAATTCCCTGGCGGAAGACCAGATACATAAGGATATTGCAAAGGCAGCCAAACAGCCCTCCGCAGAATACCGGATCCCTCCTTTGAGTCTGTTACAGAAGGGAAAGGCGTCTACGGGAGATTCTTCCAGAGAATTAAAAGAGACTGCCATGCGCTTGCAGCAGACACTGAATACTTTCGGTGTGAAGGTAACGATCACCGATATCAGTCAGGGCCCTAGTGTTACCCGGTATGAATTACAACCGGAGCAGGGGGTAAAGGTATCTAAGATCGTAGGTCTGGCAGACGATATCAAATTGAATCTGGCAGCCACGGATATACGTATCGAGGCACCGATCCCTGGCAAGGCTGCCATCGGTATCGAAGTCCCGAACAAAGAAAATATGACTGTGGCACTCCGTGATCTTTTAGAAAGTAACGAATTCCAGGAATTTAATTCCAACATAGCTTTTGCCGTAGGTAAGGATATTGCTGGCAAGACGGTAGTAGCGGATATTGCCAAGATGCCCCATATGCTGATCGCCGGAGCTACCGGTTCCGGTAAATCCGTATGTATTAATACCCTGATCATGAGTATTTTGTACAAGGCACATCCGGATGATGTAAAACTGATCATGGTAGACCCTAAGGTCGTAGAACTGAGTGTGTATAACGGCATTCCTCATCTGCTGATCCCGGTAGTGACAGACCCCAAGAAAGCATCTGCTGCATTGCATTGGGGTGTCAGTGAGATGGAAGACCGTTACCGGAAGTTCGCGGATTATAATGTCCGTGATCTGAAGGGCTATAATAAAAAGATAGAGACCATGCCTGTTTGCGAGGGAGAGGAACGGCCTAAGAAGATGCCGCAGATTGTTATTATCGTAGACGAACTTGCGGATCTGATGATGGTATGTCCTGGCGAGGTAGAAGAATCCATCTGTCGTCTGGCACAGCTTGCCAGAGCGGCAGGGATCCATCTGATCATTGCTACCCAGCGACCCAGCGTGGATGTCATCACCGGTCTGATCAAGGCGAACATGCCCAGCCGTGTGGCATTCTCCGTGTCCAGTGGCGTGGATTCCCGTACAATCCTGGATATGAACGGAGCCGAAAAACTTTTGGGAAAAGGAGATATGCTGTTCTACCCTCAGGGCTATTCGAAGCCGGCCCGTGTACAGGGAGCTTTCGTATCGGATAAGGAAGTATCCGATGTGGTGGATTATCTGAAAAATCAGAGCCTTGGCAATGTCTATAACAGCTATGCCGAGGATATAGAAGAAAAGATTAAAAATATCGGCTCATCGGGAGGCTCTTCCGGAAGCGGATCCGGCGGTGGCAACGACAGAGACGAATATTTTGAGGAAGCCGCGCGTTTTATTATAGACAAGGATAAGGCATCCATCGGAATGCTGCAGCGTGTGCTTAAGATCGGCTTTAACCGTGCCGCCAGGATCATGGATCAATTGTGTGAGTACGGCGTGGTCGGCGAAGAAGAAGGCACAAAGCCCAGAAAGGTACTTATGAGTATGGAACAGTTTGAACAGTTGTTAGAGGAAATCTGACATGGAGAACTGTCTGAATAAACGGAGGGAAAATATGAAAACAGATATTGAAATCGCACAGGAAGCGGTCATGGAACCGATCACGAACGTTGCGGCAGGTATTGGCATCGATGCAGATGACCTGGAGCTTTACGGCAAGTACAAAGCAAAACTTTCTGAGGAATTTCTGGAAAAAATACAAGCTCGTCCCAATGGAAAATTGATTCTGGTAACAGCAATCAACCCGACTCCCGCCGGAGAGGGCAAGACGACCACCACGGTAGGATTGGGAGAAGCTTTCGGACGAATGGGGAAAAAAGCAGTGATCGCTCTCAGAGAGCCATCTCTTGGTCCCTGTTTCGGTATCAAAGGCGGTGCAGCCGGCGGTGGATATGCTCAGGTAGTACCTATGGAGGAACTGAATCTTCATTTTACCGGAGATTTTCATGCAATTACTTCTGCAAACAATCTGCTGGCAGCACTTTTGGACAACCATATCCAGCAGGGCAATGAACTTGGCATTGATACCAGACAGATTGTCTGGAAGCGCTGTGAAGACATGAATGATCGTGTCCTGCGTAATATCGTAGTGGGGCTGGGCAATAAGACAGACGGCTATGTCAGAGAGGATCATTTTGTCATCACTGTGGCCAGTGAAATTATGGCAATTCTGTGCCTGGCTGACGATATGAAGGATCTGAAGGATCGTCTGTCCCGTATCGTGGTGGCCTATAACTATCAGGGAGAACCGGTAACGGCAGGTCAGCTGAAGGCAGTAGGCGCTATGGCAGCTTTGTTAAAGGATGCTATAAAACCGAATCTGATCCAGACACTGGAGCATACCCCTGCTCTGGTACACGGCGGACCGTTTGCCAATATTGCACATGGATGTAATTCTGTCAGAGCGACCAAAGCTGCCATGAAGATGGCGGATTATTGTATTACGGAAGCCGGTTTCGGCGCCGATCTGGGTGCGGAGAAGTTCTTTGATATCAAGTGCCGTAAAGCCGGACTTACCCCTGATGCGGTTGTACTGGTAGCAACGATCCGCGCATTGAAATACAATGGCGGTGTAGCAAAAGCGGATCTGTGTGCAGAGAATCTGGATGCCCTGAAAAAGGGTATTGTCAACCTGGAGAAACATATTGAGAATCTGCAGAAATATGGTGTACCCGTAGTTGTGACCCTGAATTCCTTCATCACGGACAGTGCGGCAGAGACTGCTTATGTCAGAGATTTCTGTGAAGCAAGAGGTTGTGAGTTTGCACTCTCGGAAGTATGGGAGAAGGGTGGCGAAGGCGGAATCGCTCTGGCTGAAAAAGTATTAAAGGCAATGGAAGAGAAAGAGAATGATTTCCATGTCCTCTATGAGGATGAAATGCCTCTTGCGGATAAGATCACAAAAATCGCGAAGGATATCTACGGTGCATCCGGCGTAAACTTTGCGCCTGCTGCTGTAAAGCAGTTAAAACGACTGACGGAGCTGGGCTTCGGTAATCTGCCGGTATGTATGGCGAAGAATCAATATTCCCTGTCGGATGATCCCACACTGTTAGGAAGACCATCCGGATTTGAATTAAACGTAAGAGAGGCTTATGTATCTGCCGGCGCTGGTTTTGTCGTAGTACTCACCGGTGCGGTCATGACCATGCCGGGACTGCCCAAGGCACCTGCTGCCTACAATATTGATGTGGATAACAATGGGAAGATCACAGGATTATTCTAGTAAGGAGGACTGGTGTCCCATGGCACAGTTGATAGATGGAAAAGCTATTTCCACACAGATCAAAGAGGAAGTAAAAGAAAAAGTTGCAGCTTTAAAAGAGCAGGGGCGTGAAGTGACTCTGGCTGTGATTCAGGTAGGAGCCGATCCGGCTTCTTCCGTATATGTTCGAAATAAGAAAAAAGCATGTGAATACGTGGGGGTTCGTTCGCTGGCGTATGAACTTCCGGAGGAGACCACAGAAGAAAAGCTTCTGGAGCTGATCCGAGAAATGAATGACAGAACGGATGTGAACGGCATTCTGGTGCAACTGCCGTTACCCAAACACATTGATGAGGAAAAGGTACTGGATGCCATTTCTCCTTTAAAGGATGTGGACGGATTCCATCCGCAGAATGTCGGTGCGCTCTGTATCGGCAAACCGGGATTTGTATCCTGTACACCTGCCGGTGTGATCCAGCTCCTTAAGAGATCCGGCATTGAGATTGCCGGTAAGGAATGTGTTGTTGTTGGCAGAAGCAACATTGTAGGTAAACCGATGGCACTTTTATTGTTGCGGGAGAACGGTACGGTTACCGTGGCTCACAGTCGCACAAAGGATCTGAAGGAAGTGACAAAGCGGGCGGATATTCTGGTAGTTGCTGTAGGCAGACCGAAAATGATCACCGCTGATTATGTCAAAGAGGGTGCCGTTGTGATCGATGTCGGCATTCACCGGAACGAACAGAATAAATTATGTGGCGATGTGGATTTCGACAGTGTGGAGCCTGTATGCGGAGCGATCACCCCGGTTCCCGGTGGCGTAGGCCCCATGACCATAGCCATGTTGATGAATAATTGTCTGGAATCCGTTTCTTTGCAGGCAATAAGAGGATAATCATATGAAGTGTCCGAATTGTGGGGCAGAGATGGAGGAAGGAAAGCTTTACTGTGAGCATTGCGGTGAAGATATTCATATTGTCCCTGATTTTGAACCGGAAGTAGAATACAATATGGAACAGACGCTGAGTGACATCGCGAAGGAAATGGAGCCGAAACCTGCGGAGGAGGGAGAACCTGTTCATCCCGAATCACAGGATTGGGATGAACTCCCGGAAAGCCATGTTTCACAGCACCCATTTCGATGGAAATTTATAGTCCTTGTGCTGGTTCTGCTGGTGGTTGCTGTGGTATGTACCGGTTTTGGGATTTCTTATTCCCATTATCATTCCGCAGACTATCAGGCAAAATGCGCCAAAGATTATGTTTCATTAGAGGAATATGATCAGGCGGTCGCCTGTTATGAAAGAGCACTGGAACTGGAACCCGAAAACATTACTTTTAAATTTGAACTGGCAGATATTTACTTCCGGAAAAACAATAAGATAGAGTACGAATATTTACTCAGGGAAATCGTGGCAGATCCCGAGGCTAATTCCGAACAGCTGGAGACTGCTTACGGAAAACTGATTGCCATATATGCGGCCAGAGAAGATTATAAAACCATAAATGATCTTCTGCAAAGCTGCGGTAATGTAAACATTATGAGTAAGTACCAGAGTTATATGGCCATGGAACCGGAATTCAATCTTCAGGAGGGATATTATACCAGTATTCAGCCGCTGAAATTGACTACTTTCGGAAGCGGGAAAATTTATTATACCATGGACGGAAGCAAACCCGGAGAGAACAGTTCCCTGTATACCGCACCTATTTTGCTGGAAAATGGGGATTATTGTATTAAAGCAATATACATCAATGAGAACGGAATTGAAAGTCCGGTGGTGACCAAAAATTATCATATTGAGATTGATGAATTGAGCGCACCGGAGGTCACGACTGTCAGCGGTGACTATGAGTTTCCGATCAACATTGAAGTGACAGATGGAAATGATGTCTATTATACGACGGACGGTTCCGATCCTACGCAGAATTCTGCCGTATATTCCGGACCGATTCCCATGCCTTTGGGAAAATCGACTTTTCGTTTCATACGGATCGCAGAAGGAAGAAAAAGCGATATCGTTGAAAAAAGTTATAATCTGGTTATGAATACAGACTTCATGCCGGAAGATGCCGTTAAAAAAGTTGTGAACCATGCAATACAGAGTGGTAAAATATCAGAGGAGTCCGGCAGCTTTGATGAGTCCGGAGCAGCATATCTGTATCAATATCAGTATGTGACCAACATAAATAAAATAGATGATTTTTATGTCATCGCAGAAATCTACAGAGGTGAAGACGGAACCGACACAAAGACAGGAAATCTGTTTGCCGTAAATGCCTATAATCAGGAACTGTATAAACTGCAGGTGGACGAAAGTGGTCGCCGTTATACTCTGGTGGCTGTTTCAGATATATAAAATCCTATATAAATCCTAACAGAAGGGACGGAAAAGAGAAATGTATAAGATCGTAAAAAAACAGGAGCTGACAACCAACATCTATCTGATGGAGGTAGAGGCAAAAAGAGTGGCGAAGACCTGTGAACCCGGTCAGTTTGTCATCGTAAGAATGGACAGTGAAGGAGAGAGAATCCCTCTGACTATCTGTGATTACAACAGAGAAAAAGGAACCATCACAATTGTGTTCCAGACGGTAGGCGCGGGAACCAAAATGATGGCACAGTTAGAAGAAGGGGAATATTTCCATGATTTTGTAGGCCCTTTAGGACGTCCTTCCGAACTTGTGGAGCAGCCTCTGGAAGAGGTAAAATCCAAAAAGATCCTCTTCGTTGCAGGCGGTGTAGGAGCAGCACCTGTATATCCTCAGGTGAAATGGCTGCATGAGCATGGAATCGCTGCCGATGTTATCGTAGGAAGCAAGACCAAGGATCTCCTGATCCTGGAAAAGGAAATGGAATCTGTAGCCGGAAATCTGTATGTGACCACGGATGACGGTTCCTACGGAAGAAGTGGTATGGTAACCCAGACGATAAAAGATCTGGTAGCAGAAGGCAAAAAATACGATCTGTGTATTGCTATTGGCCCCATGATCATGATGAAGTTTGTATGTTTATTAACCAAAGAACTGGAGATTCCGACCGTTGTCAGCCTGAACCCCATTATGGTAGATGGAACGGGAATGTGTGGTGCCTGTCGTGTAACGGTCGGTGGCAAGGTGAAATTTGCCTGCGTGGACGGCCCCGAGTTTGACGGACATGAAGTGAACTTCGACGAGGCAATGAGACGTCAGCAGATCTACAAGACCGCAGAGGGACGTGCAATGTTAGCCCTGGAAGAGGGCGAGACCCATCACGGCGGCTGTGGCAACTGCCAGTAAGCTTTTAGACGGAAAGTCTGAACACGATAAAACAGAAAGGCATGGTTAAATAAAATGGATGTATTAAAGAGAATTCCTGTCAGAGAACAGGATGCAAAGGAACGTGCTACCAACTTCAAGGAGGTATGTCTCGGATATAATAAAGAGGAAGCAATGGAAGAGGCTTCCCGCTGCATTAACTGTAAAAACGCACAGTGCGTAAAAGGCTGTCCCGTAGCCATCCAGATCCCTCAGTTCATTGAACAGGTGAAGAACGGCAATATCGAAGAGGCTTATCGTATCATCAGCGAATCCAGCGCACTTCCCGCTGTCTGCGGTCGTGTATGCCCGCAGGAGAGCCAGTGTGAAGGAAAATGTATCCGCGGTTTCAAGGGGGATCCCATCTCCATCGGTAAACTGGAGCGTTTCGTTGCAGACTGGGCAAGAGAAAACGGTATCAAACCCACACCGGCAGCACAGAAGAACGGCAAAAAGGTAGCTGTCATCGGTTCCGGCCCCGCGGGTCTGACCTGTGCCGGAGATCTGGCAAAAATGGGTTATGATGTCACCATCTTCGAGGCACTGCATGAGGCAGGCGGTGTACTGGTATACGGTATCCCTGAGTTCCGTCTTCCCAAGAGCGGCGTTGTGGCAAAAGAGATCGAGAATGTTAAATCTCTCGGTGTTCATATTGAAACTAACGTAGTGGTAGGTAAATCCGTGACCATCGATCAGCTGATGGATGAAGAGGGCTTCCATGCCGTATTTATCGGTTCCGGTGCAGGACTTCCGAAGTTCATGGGTATCCCCGGTGAGAATGCCAACGGTGTATTCTCTGCCAATGAGTATCTGACCAGAAGCAATCTGATGAAGGCGTTTGATCCCGATTCCAGAACACCTATCATGCACGGTAAAAAGGTAGCTGTGGTAGGCGGCGGTAACGTGGCTATGGATGCTGCAAGAACCGCACTTCGTCTGGGCGCTGAGGTACATATCGTATACCGCAGAAGTGAAGAGGAGCTTCCTGCCAGAGTGGAAGAAGTACATCATGCAAAAGAGGAAGGCATCATTTTTGATCTGCTGACCAATCCTATAGAAATCCTGTCCGACGATAAGGGATGGGTGACCGGCATGAAGTGCATCCGTATGGAACTGGGCGAGCCCGATGAGAGCGGCAGACGTCGTCCCGTGGAAGTACCCGGATCCGAATTCGTGATGGAGTTAGATACCGTGATCATGTCTCTTGGTACCTCCCCGAATCCTCTGATCTCTTCTACCACCAAGGGACTGGATACCAATAAGTGGAAGTGCATCATTGCGGATGAAAATAACGGCAAGACCACCAAGGAAGGTGTCTATGCCGGAGGAGATGCGGTAACCGGAGCAGCTACCGTAATTCTGGCAATGGGAGCAGGAAAGGCTGCTGCCAAGGGTATTGATGAATATCTGAGTGCAAAATAAAGTGTTGCGAATATTAAGGATGGTGTTAGCATATGGCATGGTGTCCGAAATGTAAAAATGAATATCGGGAAGGAATCACCGTATGTCCCGATTGCGGAGAAGCACTGGTAAGTGAGGAAGAACTGACGGACTGGGTTTCCGTGCTGTTCGGTGAACAGGACGAGATGGAGAAGTTAAAAGACTTCCTTACATATAATGGAGTGGGAAAAAGTAAACTTGTCTATGATGAGACAGAGCAGGTCTATGAACTGTTTGTAGATGCCAAGGACGAAAAAAAGGCGAAGACCATCGCCAGAGTTTTCTTAGAGCAGCAGGAAAAGGAGCACAAGGAGAATGCCGTTTGGGAAGAAGCAGCGGTAGACGAATTCCTGATGCCCGGCGAAGATGACACATCGGAAGAAAAGCCAAATTCCGGGGAACTATTGAAAGCCGCATCCACACAGGGAGGACTGACTTATATGAACAGTGGTGCTAAAGCAGAGGAAAACAGATCCTCCGCCTGGGTACTGTTGATTGTGGGTGCTTTAGGAATACTGGTGATGGCTCTTGGAATTACAGGGGTACTACCCTTTAATATTGGGAATCCGTACATGTTCTACGGGGTCATGAGTGCTGTATTTATCCTCTTCATCGTTATGGGCGTGGTGTCCATGCGTAATGCAAAGCTTTTCGAGAAAAAGGCAGAGTCCGAGAACTCTCTGGTAGATACCTTGCTTAAATGGAGCGAGGAAAACCTGACTGCAGAAAAAATCGATGCGCAGATTGAAAATGCTGCAGATACTCCCGAAGAAGCCTTGTATTACAAGAGATTTGAAGTGATCCGCAGCCAGATGAATCATCAGTTTATGAATCTGGACCAGCAGATGCTGGAGAATCTCATCGACACGAAGATCTACGAACAGATCTTCCCGGATACTGACGGAGCAGAGGAAGAATGATCAAAATATCCATCGTATGTGTAGGGAAGATCAAGGAGAAATTTTTCCGTGATGCCATTGATGAATACAGCAAACGGCTGAGTCGTTACACGAAGTTGAACATTATCGAAGTGGCGGATGAGATGACACCGGATGGAGCAAGCGCCGTTTGGGAAGATCAGATCCGTGAAAAAGAGGGAGTCCGCATTCTTGCAAAGCTACCCCAGGATGCCCTGATCGTGACACTGGAGATCGCCGGCAGAAATTATTCTTCCGAAGAATTTGCTGCGTGGATCGAGGACTGCAGTGTCCGTGGAAAAAGCCACATCTGCTTTGTCATCGGCGGCTCCTTAGGACTGCACAATAGCGTCTGCAAAAGGGCGGACCTGGCACTCAGCTTTTCCAAAATGACATTCCCGCACCAGCTGATGCGTGTGATTCTGTGCGAACAGATCTATCGGGCGTTCCGGATCATTCAGCACGAGCCTTACCATAAGTAAAAGTATTGTGATTTAAATAAAAGTGGCGAAAATATGACAAAAAAACAACGAGCATTAGAAATCATAGAACGTCTGAAAAAAGAATACCCGGATGCCGGATGCACTCTGGATTACGATCAGGCATGGAAGCTGCTTGTCAGCGTCCGCCTGGCGGCCCAGTGTACCGATGCCCGGGTAAATATCGTGGTGGAGAAGCTTTACGAGAAATTCCCGGATGTGGATGCCCTGGCGGATGCACCGGTGGAAGAGATCGAGGCAATCGTAAACCCCTGTGGCTTAGGTCACAGCAAGGCGAGAGATATCAGCGCCTGCATGAAGATCCTTAGGGATAAATATCAGGGGAAAGTGCCGGATGACTTTGACGAACTGTTATCTCTGCCGGGTGTTGGAAGAAAAAGTGCGAATCTGGTCATGGGAGATGTCTTCGGTAAGCCCGCCATCGTGACGGACACTCACTGTATCCGCCTGGTGAACCGCATGGGACTGGTGGACGGTATCAAGGAGCCTGCCAAGGTGGAAAAGGAACTTTGGAAGATCATTCCACCGGAGGAAGGCAGCGATTTCTGCCACAGACTGGTATATCACGGAAGAGAGGTATGTACTGCCAGAACCCATCCTTATTGCGGAAAATGCTGTATCAGTGATATCTGTAAAAAAGTCGGTGTATAAGAGCTGGTGGTAATGTTGCCGCAGACAGGAGGAAGCCTATGAGAATGTATGATATTATCATGAAAAAGAGAAACGGCGGAGCGTTATCCAAAGAAGAGATTCGCTTTTTTATTGAAGGCTACACGAAGGGAGAGATACCGGATTATCAGGTGTCTGCTCTGATGATGGCAATTTATTTTCAGAAGATGACAGAGAGGGAGACTTACGAACTGACCATGGCCATGGCACACAGCGGGGAGATGCTGGATCTGTCATCCATCCATGGTCGCAAGGTAGACAAACACAGCACCGGAGGTGTGGGAGATAAGACTTCTCTGGCATTGACACCCATGGTGGCGGCCTGCGGAATTCCCGTAGCCAAAATGAGCGGTCGGGGTCTGGGACACACCGGCGGAACCATTGATAAGCTGGAAAGCTTCCCCGGATTTTCTACTTCACTGACTACGGAACAGTTTATTGAAAATGTGAACAAAATCGGTATTGCCATTATGGGACAGACCGCAGATCTGGCTCCTGCGGATAAAAAGCTGTACGCCCTGCGGGATGTGACCGCTACGGTAGACAATATGTCGCTGATCGCCAGCTCCATTATGAGTAAGAAACTGGCAGCCGGTGCAGATGCCATTGTACTGGATGTGAAGACCGGAAGCGGTGCTTTTATGAAGAGCAGGGAGGATGCTTTTGCCCTGGCGGAAGAAATGGTTAAGATCGGCAAAAATGCAGGCCGCAGGACCATTGCCGTAATTTCGGATATGGATCAGCCTTTAGGAATGGCAGTGGGAAATGCCCTGGAGGTAAAAGAAGCAATCGCAACATTGCGGGGCGAAGGTCCGAAAGATTTTACCGAGCTTTGCATGGTGCTTGGAAGCCAGATGCTGATGGCCGGCGGAAAGGCACTGAGTGTAGAACAGGCAAGAGCGGCACTTACAAAAGTCATTGAAGATGGCAGTGCCTTACGGAAACTGTCCGAGTTCGTGGAAGCACAGGGTGGTGATCCGACAGCGGTAACAGATCCTTCCTTACTCCCGAAGGCATCCATGGTAGTGCCGGTCTGTGCGGACAGGGATGGTTTTGTGGGACAAATCGCCTGTGAAGATGTCGGAATCTGTTCTCTGTTGTTGGGCGGCGGAAGAGAGACCAAGGAAAGCAAAATTGACTTGTCTGTAGGTATTCTTTTA
>ERZ1504226.171-NODE-171-length-23968-cov-3.846067_pt1 | contig 23968 bp, 17 predicted proteins | sample MGYA00572419_ERZ1504226 | MGnify/ENA primary metagenome ERZ1504226 (study PRJEB39906, sample SAMEA3182065) | gut metagenome | biome: human; feature: gut; material: Stool; isolation source: human stools | place: Canada | collected 2013-01-28 ...
AACAAAACGTATTTGGCTGGCATTCGTTGATATAGTACTGTTTACTGTACTTTTTATGATTTTTCTGTTTTTGTTTGCCATACCTTTTGCGATTGCTTTCCCTGAGTTGAAGACACAAGCTGGTGGGATGAGCGTCTATTTAATGATGTTGAATGAAGTCTTGATGTTGGCCAGTGGGCTTATTGCCGCTTGTATGGTGCTGGGCTTCAGGAAGCTTCCTTTTTCGAGCTTGGGCTTGTCTTTGAAGGGATGGGGCAGAAGCCTGCTGAACGGAGCTTTGTTTGTCGTGTTCTTGTATGTAGTTGGTTTTGGCTTGTCTTTATTGTTGGGGGCTGTGGAAGTGGCAGGGGTCTTGTTTTCTCCCATTTCGTTGTTGTCGAGTCTTTTGCTTTATTTTTTAGTGGCAGTTACGGAAGAAGTTATTGGACGCGGTTTCATTTTAGGGCGTATGCTGGATGGAGGCGTCAATAAGTTTGTGGCATTGCTTATCTCTGCGGTGTTATTTTCGTTGATGCATCTTTTCAATCCCAGCTTTGCCTTCGTCCCGTTTTTGAATATCATGCTGGCGGGTTGTTTCTTGGGAGCTTCCTATATATACACGCGCAACCTCTGTTTCCCCATTGCCTTGCATTGGTTCTGGAACTGGATTCAAGGTTCTGTTTTGGGATATAAAGTCAGTGGAAATGAATTTAGCAATGAGAATCTGCTGATTCTTCACTTTCCGGAAGAAAATCTGATAAATGGAGGAACTTTCGGGTTCGAAGGCTCTATTCTGTGTTCACTACTTTTAGTGCTTGGTACAGTAATTATCTTAAGACACTATTATAAGGGATTAGTGATTAGGGATTAATGATTAATGATTAATACAGAAACCATTAACCACTAACCATTAATCATTAATCCCTAATCACTAATTCTGTTCCACTCCTTTCATTGTCAGCTGTATGCGTTTCCGGTCCATATCTATGCTGAGTACCTTTACGCGTATATGTTGATGAATGGACACTACTTCATTAGGGTCTGATATGAATCTGTCGGCGAGTTGGGAGAGGTGTACCAGTCCGTTTTCCTTGATGCCTATATCGACAAATGCGCCGAAGTTGGTGATGTTTCCTACGATGCCGGGCAATTCCATGCCTTCGCGCAGGTCGTTGATGGTGCGCACGTTCTTGTCAAATTCAAATATCTTTATCGGTCCGCGTGGGTCACGTCCGGGCTTGTCCAGCTCTTGCAGGATGTCTTTCAGTGTCGGCATGCCCACGGTGGGGGAGAGGTAGCGTTCGGGATTAATCTTCAGACGCAGCTCCCGGCTGGCTATCAGCTCGGCTACGCTGCAACCCAAGTCCTTTGCCATTTGTTCTACGATACAATAGCTTTCCGGGTGTACGGCAGTATTGTCCAGCGGATTCTTTGCCTGCGGAATGCGTAGGAAGCCGGCACATTGCTCAAACGCCTTGGCACCCATACGAGGTACTTTCATCAGTTCCTTGCGCGAGGTGAAGGCACCGTTTTCGGCGCGATAGTTCACAATGTTCTGTGCCAGTTGCGGACCCAATCCCGAGATGTAGGTCAGTAGATGGCTGCTTGCGGTGTTCAGGTTGACACCTACCAAGTTTACACAGTTTTCTACGGTCTGGTCCAGTGATTTTTTCAGCTTGGTTTGGTCCACATCATGCTGGTATTGCCCCACACCAATAGATTTCGGGTCAATCTTTACCAACTCTGCCAGCGGGTCCATCAGTCGTCTGCCTATGGACACAGCACCGCGTACGGTGACGTCGTAGTCGGGAAACTCGTCCCGTGCAATTTTAGAGGCCGAATAGATGGAAGCTCCCTGCTCGCTGACGATGAATATCTGTATGTCGCGGTTGAAGCGCTGATGTTTCAAGAACTCCTCCGTCTCGCGGCTGGCAGTTCCGTTACCTATGGCTACGGCATCTATCTTATAAGACTCTATCATCATTTGCAGCTTGGCAAATGCCTCTTTCTGCTTGCTGACCGGAGGGTGGGGGTAGATGTTCTCATTGTGGAGCAGATTTCCTTGTGCATCGAGGCACACAACTTTACAACCCGTACGAAATCCGGGGTCTATACCCATCACACGCTTTTGCCCCAGTGGTGAAGCCAGCAACAACTGACGGAGGTTTTCGGCAAATACCTTGATGGCTTCCTCATCAGCACGTTCCTTACTTTGCGTGGCGAATTCCGTCTCTATGGATGGCTTCAATAGGCGTTTGTAGGAATCCTGCACGGCTTCCGCCACTTGCTGTCCGCAGGGGTTGTTGCTCCGCACGAATTGGCGTTCCAGCCGTTCCACGCACTCCTCATCGTCTGGGCTGATGCTGACTTTCAGCAGGCCTTCCGCTTCGGCACGCCGGATGGCGAGCAGGCGGTGGGAGCTGCATCGCTTCAACGATTCGGAGCAATCGAAGTAGTCGCGGTATTTGGTCGCTTCCTCTTCTTTGCCTTTCACCACCTTGGCGGTCAGTGTGCCTTGGCGGGCAAATGCGTTGCGCACGCTGTTTCGGGCACGTTCGTCTTCGCTAACATGCTCGGCTATGATGTCACGGGCACCTTTCAGTGCATCTTCCACGTTCTTCACGTCTCCTTTCACGTAACTGGCGGCGCGTTCCTCCGGATGAGGTTCACGTTGCAGCATCAGCAAGGTGGCGAGGGGTTCTAGTCCTTTTTGGCGAGCTGCTTCGGCACGTGTTTTCCGTTTGGGCTTGTAGGGGAGGTAGATGTCCTCCAGTAGGGTATTGTCCCAAGTCTCCTCGATACGTTTCTGAAGTTCGGTGGTCAGTTTACCTTGTTCCTGTATGGTGTTCAGGATGGTTTCTTTACGTTTGGCGATTTCGTTCAGTTTCTCATATTGCGTCTGGATAGCTTCAATCTGCACTTCGTCCAGTCCTCCCGTTGCTTCCTTGCGGTAACGGCTGATGAAAGGGATTGTCGCTCCGTCTTCCAGCAGGCCGAGGGTCTGGCTTATTTGTCTTTCTGATATGCCGAGAGCGGCAGATATCATTCGATGAAAATCTTGTATCATTTTGTATCTCATTTTATAATAGGTGCCAAAAGTACAAAAAAACAATTGTTGTTTTTTCTTTAGGTTCCAACTTTTATCTATATTTGTCAAAGCTATGGAGCAATTAAACGAATCAATCAATTGAAACACATATATCGTACAATATTACCATGCATGGTAGCGCTTTTCTGTTGCCTTTTGCCCGCTTTTTCTATTACGGGAGAGCATCCGGTACTGATTATCAGTTCCTATAATCCGGATGCCGGCCGTACTTCCGGCAACATCTCCGACTTTATGGAGGAGTTCCAACGCCTGGGCGGGACAAACACCATCGCATTGGAGAACATGAACTGCAAGAGTTTTTCCGAATCCCCTCTTTGGGAGAGGAGAATGGCTGAGCTGTTGGCTAAATATCAAGGTGATAAAAGTCCGGCGCTGATTGTACTTATAGGGCAGGAAGCCTGGGCTGCCTATCTTTCTCTGGAAGACTCCATATGCGGCAATACTCCGGTAGTGAGTGCACTGTCCAGCCGGAACGCCATATTGCTGCCGGGTGATACCGTTGACCTGAAGACCTGGATGCCCGAATCCGTCGACTTCTTCACGGATTTCCCCAGTTCGCCTATCAAGACCGGCTTCGTTTATGAGTATGATGTGGAGGCCAACATCAATATGATAAAGCAGATGTATCCCGGCACCAAGAATATCGCTTTTGTCTCAGACAACAGTTATGGTGGTGTTGCCATGCAGGCCTATGTAGTGAAGGAGATGCAGAAGTTTCCGGAACTAAACTTGATTTTGCTGGACGGACGCGTCAATACCATATATACCATTTGTGACAGATTGCATGAGTTACCGGAAAATACAGCTATATTGATGGGGACATGGCGTGTGGACATGAACGATGGTTACTTCATGCGGAATGCAACCTACGCCATGATGGAAGCAGCTCCCACTTTGCCCACTTTCTCGCTCAGTTCCGTAGGCTTGGGATATTGGGCTGTGGCAGGTGTCGTTCCTGCCTACCGTGCTTTGGGCAAGGAGATGGCAAGACAGTCCTACCGCCTGCTGACCACCTCGCAGGATAGTGAGACCCATATGGAAATCATTCCGAATGAGACCATACTGGACGGTAAACTTGTGAAGGAAAAGAAACTGAATATCACCGGCCTTCCGCAGCCGGTAAAGATGCTGAACGTAACCCCTTCTTTCTACGAACAGTACAAGTATCATATCTGGTCGGTCGGTGCTGTTCTGTTGGTGCTGTTGGGCGGTTTGTTCGTTTCCCTTTACTTTTATTATCATACAAAGAAGTTGAAGGATGAACTGGAGGTATCCGAGGGTGCCTTGCGCGAAGCAAAGGACCGTGCCGAAGAATCCAGCCGTCTGAAGAGTGCTTTCCTTGCCAATATGAGCCACGAAATCCGTACTCCATTGAATGCGATTGTGGGCTTCTCGGACGTGCTGTCTGCCGGAGGAGCCTCGGAAGAAGAACAGCGTGGCTATTTCGAGATTATTAGGACCAACTCTGATTTGCTGCTTCGGTTGATTAATGACATATTGGATGTGTCCCGTTTGGAGGCCGACCGCGTCATCCTTTCTTTGGAGAGCTGCAATGTAGTGCAGATATGCCAGCAAGTAGTAGCTTCCGTGGCCCAGGCACGCAGGTCGACCAATCAATTCTTATTTGAGTGTGAACGTGAGGTAGTGGAGATGCGGACGGATGTGCAGCGTTTACAGCAGGTTGTGATAAATCTGCTTTCCAATGCGGACAAGTTTACAAAAGAAGGTACGATAACCTTGAAGCTGGAGCCGGATACGGCGGGGAATGTTGCAGTATTCTCGGTGACTGACACTGGTTGCGGCATTCCATTGGACAAACAGAAACGGGTGTTCGAACGTTTCGAGAAGCTGAACGAATATGTGCAGGGAACCGGCTTGGGCTTGTCCATCTGTAAGCTGACCGTTGAGAAGTGGGGCGGCGAGATTTGGATAGATCCTGCCTATACGGATGGAGCGCGGTTTATGTTTACCCATCCTATGAACTTATAAGAACCGACAAGAAATAAGGAAATATAATGAAAAGATTTAGTTGTTTTTTTATCTGGATTTTTGTCCTGACAAGCATACTGCCTGCGCAGGAAAGAGAGGTGAAACTGAAAGTCGTACAGACCAGTGATATACACGGAAACTACTATCCCTACGACTTTATACGCCGCCGGGAGGCAACCGGCAGTCTGGCACGTGTGCATGCTTTGGTGCAAAAGGAACGTGTGGCTTATGGCGAAAACCTGATTCTTTTGGACAATGGCGACATTCTGCAGGGACAGCCCACAGCCTATTATTATAATTACATAGATACCGTTGCCCCTCATCTGGCAGCGGAGATGATGAATTTCATGGGGTATAATGCCGGCAATATGGGTAACCATGACGTAGAGACCGGCCGTACCGTTTTCGACCGTTGGGCAGGTGACTGCCGTTTTCCGATATTGGGTGCCAATATTGTGGATACTGCTACCGGAGAAACCCATTTCAAACCCTATGAGGTGCTGGAACGTGACGGAGTGAAAATTGTGGTTCTCGGTATGATAACTCCTGCCATCCCCGTATGGCTTTCAGAGAATCTGTGGAAAGGGCTGCGTTTCGACGATATGGAGGAGACTGCCCGCAAATGGATGAAGATTATCCGTGAGCAGGAAAAGCCTGATTTGGTTATCGGTATGTTCCATGCCGGCCAGGATGCCCAGCTGATGGGAGGCAAGTATCGCGAAAACGCTTCGGTGGAAGTGGCGTGCAACGTGCCGGGATTCGATATTGTCCTGATGGGGCACGACCATGCGCGCGAATGCAAGAGGGTGTGCAACATAGTCGGTGACTCGGTACTGGTAATGGACCCTGCCAGTAACGGTGTTGTTGTAAGTAATGTGGACATAACCTTGAAATTGCGTGATGGTAAAGTTATAGACAAGAAGATAGACGGCATACTGTCCGATACGCAAGACTACGGCGTCAGCGAAGAGTTCATGCAGCGCTTTGCCCCCGAATATGCAGCTGTGCAGAATTTTGTTTCCAAGAAAATAGGTTCTTTTACCGAGACCATCTCCACACGTCCTGCCTATTTCGGCTCTTCCGCTTTTATAGACCTTATCCATGAATTGCAGTTGGCAATCAGCGGGGCGGATATTTCTTTTGCGGCTCCCTTGTCCTATGACACGGAAATCCGCAAGGGAGACATTTTTGTGAACGATATGTTCAATCTGTATAAGTACGAAAATATGCTTTACACCATGCGTCTGACGGGAAAGGAGATACGCGATGCCTTGGAGATGTCGTATGATTTGTGGACCAATCGGATGAAGTTTCCGGACGACCATATCCTTCTCTTCCGTGAGAAGCTCCGCGAAGGTGCTACGGATAGGGCCTCATTCAAGAATTTCAGCTTCAACTTCGATTCTGCGGCGGGTATTATCTACACGGTGGATGTGACCAAGCCGGATGGCGAGAAGGTAGCCATTCTCAGTATGGCAGACGGTACTCCGTTCGATATGGATAAAATGTATAAGGTAGCGGTGAATTCTTATCGCGGAAACGGTGGCGGCGAATTGCTGACAAAGGGGGCCGGCATCTCGCAGGATGAATTGAAGGAACGCATCATCCACTCTACGGATAAGGACTTACGCTATTATCTGATGCAGTACATTGAGCAGAAGAAGGTGATTGAACCGCGTACGCTGAATCAGTGGAAGTTTATTCCCGAAGAGTGGGCGGCTCCGGCTTCCAAGCGTGATTATGAGTTCTTGTTTGGCAAAGTTAAAGAATAATTCACTATCTTTGCGGCTCAAAATCTATAGTATAAGTTTTTGGACGTGAAGCAGAAGAAAAAAATTATAGGTGCATTGAGCTTGCTGGTACTGTTTATCATGTACCAGGCAAGTATCACTGCGTTCACTCACGTCCATTATGTGAATGGGGTGATGATAACGCACTCGCACCCTTTTCATGGCACACACTCTCACTCCCAGACTTCCCTTCTGGTCATCGGGCATTTGTCGGCATTCTACTCTTCCGGGGTGGATGTGTATGAGATTCAGCACCCGATGCGTCCTTTGCTGGCCATGCTCAGAGCCAAACCGGCAACACCTACTGTTAAGGGGGAAGTGATACGTACCCTTTCCCTTCGCGCTCCTCCCGCTCTTTTTTCATAGTCATTAGGTTTAAAAACGCCTGGATTTTTTGTATGTAGATACCAGGCATTTTAGTCTCGAAGTCCGGCATTTCAGTGAACGAAGTGCGGCATCTCGGATGATTATCTTTTTTCAGACTTGAATTATTTTTTTTATTTAGAGCGCTAATTTGATGAAACAATACATTTTGGCGTTGGTACTTGCAGTGGTAAGTGCCAGCGTAGCTTTTGCCGTAAATCCTATAAAAGAAGGCAATATGATTTCCGGCCATGTGATAGTGAAAGGTACGGAGGAAAATATACCGTATGCCACGGTTTTGATTATCGGCAGTGGTCAGGGAACGGTTTCCAATGAAGAAGGACAATTTGAGTTCCGCAAGCTTCCGGCGGGAAAATACAAGCTCCGTGTGTCGGCAGTGGGTTACAAGACCCAAGAGAAGGAGGTGACGGTGAGCAAGGACTTTACTGCCGTCATACATTTCCCGATGGAAGAGGAGAGTTTCATGACCGATGAAGTGGTGGTATCCGCCAACCGCAACGAGGTAAGCCGCAAGGCAGCTCCGGTAGTTGTAAATGTGATGAGTACCAAATTGTTCGAGATGGTCAACTCCACCGACCTTGCCAAGACACTGAACTACCAATCGGGCTTGCGTGTGGAGAACAACTGCCAGAACTGTGGTTTCCCCCAGGTGCGCATCAATGGCTTGGAAGGTCCGTATTCGCAGATATTGATAAACAGCCGTCCCATCATCAGTGCATTGAGCGGTGTGTACGGATTGGAGCAAATCCCCGTGAACATGATTGAACGGGTAGAAGTGGTGCGTGGCGGAGGCTCTGCCTTGTTTGGGGCCAATGCTGTGGGAGGAACTATCAATATTATAACCAAAGACCCCATCAACAATTCCTTTCAGGTATCGAGCATGTTCTCCAATATGGACGGCAAGTCCTGGGAGCAATATATGGGTGGCAATGTGTCGCTGGTTGCCAAAGATAACTCTTACGGCATTGCCTTTTATGAGAGTTACCGCAACCGCAACCCCTACGACCGCGATGGCGATGGCTTTTCCGAGCTGGGCAAGCTGAACATGAATACTTTCGGCTTCCGCGCCTATTACCGTCCTACGCATTTCAGCCGCATCAATCTGGAATACCATACCACCAACGAACTTCGTCGCGGAGGCAACAAATTCGATTTGCAGCCGCACGAGACGGACATCACCGAGCAGACCAAGCATATCATCAATAGCGGAGGCGTGAGTTATGATTTGTTCTGGAAAGAGTACAAGCATAAGATTTCGGCTTACACCTCCATCCAGCACACCGACCGCAACAGCTACTATGGTGCCCAAAAGAACATGAATGCCTACGGCAAGACGAAAGACCTGACCTGGGTTGCCGGCGGCATGTATGTGGGCAATATGGACAACTGCTTCTTTGCCCCCGCCACCTTCACCGGCGGACTGGAATATCAGAACAACTCCCTGCACGACATCATGACCGGCTATCATCGTGACATGGAGCAGGATGTCCGCATTGCCAGCGCCTTCGTGCAGAATGAGTGGAAGATGAACGTACTGACCATGCTCGTCGGCGCCCGCCTGGACAAGCACAACCTGATAGACAAGCTTATTTTCAGCCCCCGCGTCAACCTGCTCTACAAGCCGGCAGATGATTTTCAGGCACGCTTGACTTACTCTACCGGTTTCCGCGCTCCGCAGGCATACGATGAGGACTTGCACGTGACGGCAGTAGGCGGCAAGGGAGTCCAAATCAAACTCGCCGATAACCTGAGTGAAGAACGCTCCAACAGTTACAGCGGTTCGGTGGACTGGACTGCCCATCTGGGACACTGGCAGGCAAACATCCTGGTGGAGGGTTTCTATACAGACCTGCGCCACGTCTTTGTGCTCGAAGATATCGGCAAGAACGAAGTAGGGGATGTCATCAAGGAGCGCCGCAACGGAAACGGCGCACGCGTATACGGTGCCAATCTGGATGCGAAGATTGCCCACGGCAAGGAGGCGCAGTTCCAGCTCGGCTTCACGGCGCAGCGCAGCCGCTATATCCATGAGGAAGCCTGGACGAAGGTGGACGGCAAAGACCTTACCACCAAGCGCATGCCCCGTACACCGGACTATTACGGATATTTCACTTTCTCCTCGGCGCCGGTGAAGAATTTCGACTTCTCCCTTTCCGGCACTTATACGGGAAAGATGATTGTTCCGCACTACGCACCGGAAGATGCTCCCGAAGGTGCCTTCTGCAATATCACCTCGGACCGCATGGAGCATACTCCCCAATTCCTGGACCTGAATGTGAAGCTGAACTATACGTTTGTGCTTCACGACCATATCAAGCTTCAGTTGAATACGGGTGTACAGAATATCTTCAACAGTTTCCAGAAAGACCTGGATAAAGGGGAATTCCGCGATGCGGGCTATTTCTACGGACCTACGCAGCCGAGAACCTTCTTTGTCGGCTTCAAGATAATGAACTAAAAGTTTCCATTTAAGGATTTTTAGAGCTAAATTCCGCAAAATAGTCCTACATTTGTCGCCAAAGCACAAAAACCATGGATACTAAGAGAATACGGAATGTAGATATTTCCCAGATACATCATTTGCCGATGATCGATTTCATCGGCAATGATTTTGCTATTTTTGATGACATCAAGGACATGTCTTTGAGCTCTTATCCCACCCGTTTGAATGCTGCTTGCCTGACTGTCTGCCTGAAAGGGTGGTGCAAACTGGAACTCAACTTGCAGCAATGTGAAATGCGGGAAGGTATGTTGGGTATTATCCTTCCCGACCAGATTGTTCTGCAAGGAGAACGCTCCGATGACTTTGCCGGACTTTTCATTGCCGTCTCAAAAGATTTTATGGATATGGTGATACCCACCATGCAACAGCTTTTCCCCATGTTCTTCATGATTAAGGAACGGCCTTTCGTCCACATCACTCCGGAGGAATCCCAATCATTCCAGGAGTATCACTCTTTCCTCTGGAGCAAGGTGAAGCTGAAGGACAATCCTTTCCGTAAGGAAATCACCCAGGGATTGCTGCTGGCACTGTTCTATGAGATATACAACATCTATCAAGGGCATGCCGTTCAGGAGCGCATACCCAAAAGCAGGAAGGAAGACTTGTTCGAACGCTTTATCCGTGCCGTTTCAGAGTCCTATAAGGAAGAGCGAAGTGTGTCCTATTATGCCGATAAGATGTTCCTCACCGCCAAGCACCTTTCCACCGTAGTGAAGGAAATCAGCGGAAAGACGGCAGGCGAATGGATTGACAGTCTCGTCGTTTTGGAAGCCAAAGCCTTGTTGAAGTCTTCCGAGCTGAGCATTCAGGAAATTGCGGACGAGCTGCACTTTGCCAACCAGTCGTTCTTTGGCAAGTATTTCAAGCATCACACCGGTATGTCACCTAAAGAATATCGCCGGCAATAGGTTCAATGTGACGGAATAATGTTTATTTTTGCGGTAAAGATTTACCCCCAAAATAAACTATCATGGAAAAAAGAGAAATTGACCTTACTGTTTCCTGCTATGGAAAGGTGAAAGGAGTGAAGTATGACGTTGTCATCCTGCCTTGGGGAGCTACGGAGCCCCATAATCTGCATCTGCCTTATCTCACTGATTGTATTCTGCCGCATGACATTGCCGTAGACGCGGCTGCATTGGCTTTACAGAATTCCGGTGTACGCTGCATGGTGATGCCTCCCGTACCTTTCGGTGCACACAATCCGGGGCAGCGCGAACTTCCGTTCTGCATCCATACCCGCTATTCCACCCAGCAGGCCATTCTGGAAGACATAGTTGCCTCCCTCTATGCACAAGGCATGCGCAAGCTGATTATTCTCAGCGGTCATGGCGGCAACAACTTCAAGGGAATGATTCGTGACCTGGCGTTTGTGTATCCCGATTTTCTGATTATCGCTGCCGACTGGTTCAGCATCGTCCCTCCCAAAGACTACTTTGAGGCTGTTGTCGACGACCATGCCGGCGAGTCTGAGACTTCCGTCATGATGCATTACCATCCCGAGCTGGTGAATCTGGCTGAGGCCGGTGACGGAGAATCCCGACCGTTTGCTATTCCTTCCCTGAATGAAAAGGTGGGCTGGGCTCCCCGCCATTGGGATAAGGCTACAGTCGACAGCGGGGTAGGGAACCCCAAAAAAGCTTCTGCCGAGAAAGGAAAACGTTATATGAAACCGGTGGTGGAGAAGTTGGCGAAGCTCTTTACGGAAGTCGGCCTGGGAAGTCTGTATTGATGTACTTGGCTTCCGGCTATATATAAAAATAGGCAATAACCATTGTTGGATATTGCCTATTTTTTTAGTGCACCCTAAAAACTAATCTCTTTACTCTTATAAAACTAATCTTTCTCTATTTCGAGTACAAAATTAGAAGGTTTTTGCGGGTTATGAATTGACATAAGTCAAAAATCTTATTTGGATATTATTTTTTCAAACGTGCCCAAAAGCCCTTCTTTTTCTGCCGGACCGGTTCACTGTTTTCGCGAAACAGTTCTTCGTAGGTCAGCCCGTCATGCACCATGCGGTAGATGCTTCCCCAGTCGGGCAGTCCGCCCAGATTGCGGTCATCGATAAAGAGATCGGCTTTTACTTTGCGCGAAAAACCGGTGTGTGCGATGTCTTCTTCCGGATAGTCCCGGTTGACGGCATAGAATTCCACACCCCGTTTCCTGCACCATTCCACGGCTTCCTCCAGAAGCTTCCCTTCACGTACCGTCCACAGAATCAGCCGGTGGCGCTCGTCCATCAGCATCTTCAGCGTAGCGGTGGCAAAGGGAATCTCTTCTCCTATCCGGGGATAGCGGTGCTCTACGATGGTACCGTCAAAATCAATGGCTATGGTCATAGGCAGATAAATTGCTTAAAGGGGATTATAGGTTATGCCGTTCGCTTTATTTTCCGGTTGTACCGCCTGAATGCTTGTTGATAGGGGTATTGCTGTATTCTTCGGTATAGCCCGTGTAGCAATTCAGTTGGACAACTACCTGTTTTTTCGCACCGTTTACGAATACGGGGAATGTATATGTCTTCGTCTGGGTTTTGCTGCGGCTGCCGAAAACCAGTTGGTTGTTTCCGCTGATGGCGGTCTTCAATTCTTTTTCTACGGTGTAATAGCCATTCTTGCTGCCTTCGGCGTTGGTGATACACTTTTCGATGACAGAAGCCAGTCCTTTAGAGGCTCCCACGGCTTGCAATGCAGCTTCCGGGGTAGTGGTGTAGTCCCAGCCGCACTTGGTGATTACCTTCAGAGTGGCGGTCAGTGCCGAGTAATCTCTGTTTTCAATCTTGATTACACCGTTTTCTCCGTTCACGGTGTTATATCCGCCTTGCTGTATTTTGCTTACAGTTTTGCTTGGCAGGATATTGGTCAGATACTTGCCTTGTATTTTTTCGCCTTCGGGAATTGTAATGACGTAGTTGCCGTCTTTGTAGGTTACGTCTCCAAAGTGTACGGCAGCTCTTGTGACAACAGCATCTTTCAACGCTTCCATGGAGGCAGGGTCAAAGTAAGAGCCGGTGCTTGCACTACCTGTTACCGCTGTCTTTATTTCAATAGGAGCTTTGGCCACCGCATCTTCCGGTGTCACTTTGATGGCTACTGCCGTCACGGGCACCGCTTCTTCTTTCGGAGTTTCTGCCACCTCTTCGCTTGTGCTGGCTTTCGGCTCTTCGTAAGTTACGGCGGCAATAGTCGTGCCTTCTTCAGCAGCTTGTGCCGGTACGGATACGGTTGTGGTAGTGGCTGCTTCTTCCGCAGAGGTTTCGTTCTGGGCAGCTTCCACGTTGGTTTCCTTGTCAGCTTCTACTGTCACTTCTTCTACATTTTCAAAGCTGATGGCTTTCGCCATTTTCACATTCAGAGTGGTTTGTGTACGATTGGCGGCGCTTGCGGCAATGGTCACTTTGCTTTCCATGCTTTCCATGTCGGTAGCTGTGAATTTCAGGTTATATTCACCGGTTTCTTTCACGGTCAGCATGTACACGCCTTGTGCATCGGTAGTAGCTGTCAGGTTGTTTCCGGCATCTACCTGGGCACCGGTCAATGCACCGCCGGTAGCTGTCACTGTGCCCACAATGTAATATTCCTTTTCCGTTTCCAGCGGATCTACTACTTCTTCATTCTCTTTGTCATCGTCACCACAGGCGATGAGTGCTACAGTACTAAAGGCCATGGCAAACATCAGCAGACCTCCAAAAAACAAATTTTTCTTTTTCATAACTTTGTCAATTAATAAAATTCAAGTGTTTAATTAATATTTATTTTGATAACTCCCGTTGTATTTCTTTTGATAGTTCCCGTTGTATTTCTTTTATAAGGAAGTAGCGTATATAGTCCGGCTGGTAGAAGTTGCTGCTCCGGTTCTCGTCAGGGCGTGTGCTGTAACTTCTTCCCAGTCGTTTTTCTATGTATTCTCCATCTGCCACCATGCCGTATGTCCATGTAAAGTAGTCGGCAGGCTTTACCCTGAAGAATCCTTTCTGGCTCCATTTCTTTCCCGGCAGGGGGATGGCAAAATGAAATCCTCCGTTTATCTCTCCGTCCGTACAGAGGGCATACAAGCCGATGGCATACTCTCCGAAGTGCCGCGTACAGTCTCCTCTCACTCCATAATCACCGTAAATATACCTCCCTGCTTTCAGGTCGAACTGCAAGTTGAGGTGCGGTTCGTAGTACGAAGCGTTCAGCGAGGCATTGATTCGTTGTTTTCTGCCCATATACCATCCGTCTTCCCGGGTGACGGCGGAGAAACCGGTGGAGCCTGCCGTTCCGCCCAGTTCCCAGCGTCCGTTGTCGGTGCGGTATTTTATTTCCAGTTGCGCACCGTAGCGGTTGTTGGTAAAGTTGCCCACCGTCATTTTCCCGAAGATATTATGCCTGAAACGTACTTCCTGAGATAAAGCGATGATTCCCGGTCTTATCCGGTTCATCTCTCCGCTCAGGTTGGTGGCTACGGGCAGTATCACTTGTGCGGTCATTTTCCCGCCTTTCCACAGAGCCATTTCCACAGCCGGATTCAGGTTGATGGCATACGTATACAGTTCGTCAAACGTATTGTTCTCTAAAAACAAATCGGGATATACCACCAAATCCACCTTCCAGGCAGACGGCGCTTCTTCCCGACCGGCGTTTTTCAATACCTTCATGGCAGGGTCCGTATCCGCTGTAATCCCCATCTGCCGATATACCTGTATCAGGCTGATTTCCCCGTTTCTGTATGCTTCCGTCAGCGTGTCCGGCAGATTGATGCAAAGCTTCGGTATCAGGTTTTCCAGTACCACTAACTGCAAATCTCCCTTCGTCTTGCTTCCCAAGCAGGCATCTATGGCTTTGCCCACCCCGGTGCAGGAACTTCTATACACATTGTTCTCAAAGCTTACGGTAGTCATCCCCGGTGTCTGTACACATCGGATGTTTTCCATCCCGATGGCTTTCAAGCTCTCTGTCACTTGAGCATCTGCCGTTGCAAAAAAGCAACCGAACACTGCCGCAAGCATCCACTTCAAACCGCCTTTTCTCTTAATATCCATTCTATTCTCCAATCCCTAATCCTTCTCCTTAATTTAATCCCTAATCCTTCTCCTAATGCAACAGCCTGCATTCATACCGTATTCCTCCCGATATGCTGTTGAATTCTCTGGTAAACACATGGATGGAGAGATGCTTCCATAATCTGGCGGCAGCTCCCATATTGAAACCTTCCGAATCATATTCCGCCATGACAGTCATCTCCCGGCAGAAAGCGGGGGAGTAGCTGATGCCTCCGAAGGGGCCGTCTTTTATGCTGTGGTCATTTAGTGGGATATAGTAGCCTGCTGTCAGTGCCAGGCGGTCACCTTTTACGATGGAGAAACCTTTGGTCAGAGTACCGTAAACTGAGGCAAAGTAGTTGGTTCCGGTATTTTTAAAAGGGTCATCTACACCTACCACCAAGCTGGGCCGGTATTTTCCTTCTTTCAGGGGTCGTATGCGTGCAGTCATTGAGCGGTCTTGCTGGAAGTAGCCTTTCTTGCCGTCATACCGTTTGGTTTTCAATAGTGTACACCGATAACTCAACTCCAGAAAGGATAGAAATGTGATGTTGACGAAATAATTTCCGGTGTTGAAGTTAAACGGTGTCATGCCGTTCGGGAGATAGTTTCCTCCCCCCCATAAAAGTACCTGCCTCTTGCATCTCGGCAGTGGGTATGTTTAGCTGCCCGGTGTTACCCATGGAATATTGAGCTTGTACCTTGAGGGCACAGCACAACAGGCAACAGACCATAAGTCCTTGTCTGAATTTCATGTAATTCTTGATTTTAAAGCGTTGTTGTCCGATGAGTCTAAAGTACGCTACGCTATTGCCGGTCACATGGAAAAGAGGTTTGTGCCGGCATCTGGATATATCTTATATGTGACAAAATTACGTCAAATGTATTTGATATGCAAGAGAAAAAGGGGAAATAACACTAAACTGTTGCTCCAATAGTGCTGTTTTTCATATTACCGGGGTGACACACAGCCTCTGTATACTTCTGCTACTTTGCATTTTACCTCTTTTTATGAGTATACATTGGGTATTAATTCCCACTGAAAATATTTTTGAAATAGGTTTGACGAGGTTGGTACCTGTAATTTTGTTTCTTAACTGTTTGGGTCAATCTCAAAGTAAAAGTTTTCAGTTAGGTTAAAACGTGTTTCCGCATTCCAAAAGTCATATTTTATCTTTAGGGAGGTGATTGGAGTGTTTAACACAGTATTAGGCTTGTACTTCATTAGTTGTGGATGATGTGAAGCATGCAGGTTTTGATAGTTTCCTTTCCGATATATTCCCGTGAAGAATACAAGGGATGACACTTCTTCGAGCAATACTTCCGGGTATCTTTTTTCTTGTTGCCATTTGTTTATTTTCTGTTTAAAATGTCTGCTTGTATCAAAGATACCTCTTAAACCGTCGTGTTTTGCCAAGATGTATAGGTCATTTTCATTTTTTACGAATGTAAAGATATGAGGTAATATATCAAGGAAGTGCTCATCAAGAAATTTATCGAGAAATAGTTCGTTTAAGCTTGGATCTACACAATCCGCTATCATCCATAACATGTTTGCGTAATCTGGAGAAGAACTGGTCATTTCTTTTTTCAGTAATAGGTAAAAGAAATGGTTGGCATCTAAATATTCAGTAGGACTATATTGATGCATTACAGAACAGAAAAGTGCCGCAAGTGCTGTTATGTCTTTTGTGTTTTTCAAGTAATGTTCAAAAAAGGGAACTCCTTTTTTGTCTTCTTCTTTATATTCATTAAATCCAGTGTTGCCCAATGATTCCCATGTCATTTGACATAGCCATGGTTCATCTTTTATAATATTTGCAGTTTCTCTGTAATAGGTACTGGTATAGAAGGATGTTATTGTATTGAAGTGTGAAATTTTCTGTTTTGCGGATACATACGCTTCTAAAATAGGGAGCACATAATAATAGCCTTGAGATTGACTGGTTTCCATAATAAGATGCGGTAGATTCTGTTTACCACTTTTTATTAGGCTTTCAAAAGTGTCGCGAAGATTTTTATCTGTATCTATTTCGGCGAACTCTTTATAAGAGAGAAAATACGATGGCATAGATGGAGTGAAATAACGCTGATAGTATAGGGTATTGGTAATGTCGAATGGTCTGAATGATGAAGTCGTGTCGCAGAACAGGGATTGGAGAATCCTTTTTATATCTTTATCTTGTGCTTCTATCCATTCTTGCCGGGGTACTACAAATTCCCAATTCTTGCATACTTTTTTGGATGTGTCAAGCCATCGGGCAGGCGTGCTTTTTAGTTGGGTATAGAGATATGAATCACAGTGTTTTAGTAACTCTACCAAATACCATTTACTCCATACCAGATTCTTGAAATCTTCTTTGCCAAGATAGCTCTTTATATCTTGGCTGAGAAGATTGAGATAATGCTTGGCATCTCGTATGGTGGGTAAGAATTCCTTGATTGAGAGTGTTTCAAACGGATTCTCTTGCTCTGGTAGAGGCATATTCATCTTTTTCATCTCTTCGTAGAGATATAGACTCAGTTCTCCATTGCTTAGAGTAAAAAGTTTGTGGCTTACATTGAACATCTTTTTTAAGTACATTTTTCCACCATTATTTCCAAGAACCCGGTCGGCTTGGTTAGGGTCAAAAGTTACAATGATAGTGAAGCGAGGTAGGTCAGCCACGGTTCGAATAAGTGAAATTACTTCCACGAATATGTTGTTTTCCAGTCGGTCACAGTCATCAATGAAAACTACGGTTGTATATTTTTCCATTGACATTTGTTGATTTAGTTCCTTCTTAATGTCAGCAAAGTCCTTCTCTTCTTTTCCCAATAAGTGCTTCACGGAAAGTATTATTAAAGAGAACCAATTGGTGATGTTGGTCACTTTGATTTTCGATTCATACTTACGCAGTAGAGAAGTTGTTACATCGTTGTTTTCAAATTTACTGTACAATAGATTTAGGAAAGACGATTTGATGTCTTTGATATTGTCTTTCCATGGATTAAACCAAATAGGATGTATTTCTCTTTTGATATATTCTTCCTCCATATAGTGTAGAAAAGTGGTTTTTCCACATCCCCATTCACCCTCTACAGACACTCCTATCGCACCGGAGTATACAGGATTCTTTTCCAAATATTCGACCAGTTGATTGGCTTCTTCTTTTCTATGTAGAATATCATCGGATGGACAAGTGTCATCGTGCAGGGTTATTGCGGGTACTGCCAGAGGTGAAGAGGGTTTCTCTCTTTTTTTGTGTGAAAGGCACGATAAGATGGCTATTTGCATTAGTAAACAGAACATGCTCGCGTCGACATAATAAAAACCATTGAGGTATTCACTATAAAAAGGCGTACATAATTCCCTATATGTAGGTGTTATTCGAACATATATATAAAATGTTAGTATGCCAAGCATTAAGTAGATTGTTTTACAGATGAAGCGTTTGGTGATGTTCTTACAAATACATATAAAACTTATTAAAGGAATAAGTACGAGAAGTATAAAAAGAATGTCATTAAATGGCGTGTCTTCAATTTTTCCAAATAGCGGATTGCCTATTACCGTCATCCAACTGTAAATAATAGTATGTCTCATGCAGAACAATAACAACAGTATTATAATCGGAAAATAATGATGTTGAATGTTGTATATTCTTTTTAAGCCTTTATCGTTACACATGGATTCTTATTTTATTTTACGGCAAAGGTATATTGAAAATCTTCCATAATGGCATAGTTTAGGATGTTTTTTTCACAAGTAGAGAGTAATCAAGTCCCTTTTCGTATTCTTACTTCTTTATATACTTCCATTACTTGTTGTGCTATTTTCTCCCAATCGAAAGCCGACAAGTTATATGTACGTTTTTGGGGGGGCGCTAATTTTTGTTGCAAGTGGCAAGCCAAATCATGCACATCACCTGGTTTGAAATAATCAGACTCTTTCAAATCTATTAAGTGAGTGGCTGGAATATCACTCACCAGTACATCTAATTGATAACTCATAGCTTCCAATAATACCAACGGGAATCCTTCGTTATACGAAGAAAGCACATACACTCCGGCATGACTATACACTTCGTTGAGTTTCTCGCCAAAGATATATCCTGTAAAGACCACCCGGTTGGACTTTATCAACTTCTTAAGTTTTTCTTCGTAATCCGATTCTGCCTCCACACCACCAACTATCACCAACTTATAGTCGGTATTCAGTTTCTCGAATGCTTGAATCAATACATCGAAACCCTTTTCAGGAGTAATACGTCCCACGCCGATTACATACTTTCCGGGTGTTAATCCTAAACTACTAATGTAATCATGTTTCGAGGTCGGTTGTACATTGGGTATTCCGTTAGGAATATAAACAGATTTCTCTTGTACTTTTGCCGGATATTTTTGCATTTGGAATTTATTTACAAAAATAATTGCCTGCGAACAATTCAATGCAATACTTTCGCTGAATTTCAATATATGTTTTGCCACTTTTCCCCATTTGGCATGTTCATAATTGGGACTGTGGTAGGTAAGTACCACTTTCTTACCAAGTAATCTGAGTAATGGAGCAAAAAGTGCGGGACCAATGTTATGAATATGCACCACATCGCTTTTTCCAAAGCACGCTGATATGGTGGCTAAAAAAGAATGAAATACAGCTTCAAATCCTTTTATTTTGGTAGAAGGGAGGTCAATGAACTTAATGTTTGGGTAAGTCAGTGATGAGTTTATATAAGGTTTTCTTCGAAATACGGTGAACTTGAATTCATTGTCAAAAAGAGGATACAAGGATTCGCAGTGTTTTTCTACGCCTCCTTGTATTTGCGGAAATCCTCTGGTTCCTAAAACATATATTTTCATGTCTTTTTGTGTTACCAGCAGATGTTTTTACCTTGTGCAATTCTTATCTTGTTCTTGATAATCCATAAAATCGGTTTCCAGGGTTTACGTACCATATCATGTCGCTCAGTTACGATGAAAGCGCAATTGCATTTGCACTCTTTTACTTTCTGTGCTGCCTCTTTGGCTTTGTCTGAGTTCATGATGTTTTCAAAAGAATCATTCTTTATATTTCCTATTATCCATTCTTCAGAAGAACCGTTGCAGGGAGATACATTTCCCCACGGGTCAATGAAGAAAAAGTCATGTAATGCTCCGCATTCCGGTCTGTAGCCCGGTTCATCCCCTCTCAATCTTCTATGGATACTTTTGTTGAAATAGGCTCTGCCATAATCTTTCAGTCTGCTTTTCAATGTTCGTCTTTTGGATGTCAGTAAAGCTTTTACGAATTTTTCATGTTCAGTAAGAGCATTCTGGCTGGTCAGCAGGTTGTCATCCTTATGGAAATACCATGAGTTATGTACAACCGAATTACCTAATTCTACGTCAAGGGCTACGCATAGGTCATACAAATAAAGCAAATCTTTATAGTTATCGGGAGAAATGACTACCGAGAAGCCTATATTTTTACATTTGGTTTTTTTTAGCTCCAGCATAGTCCTCAATGCGTGGTCGAAACCATTTACTGTACCTCTTTTACTATCATTCAGTTGTGGCAGACCTTCAAGACTGACACGAATAAGTATATTGGGGTATTTGTTTGCCAATCTTACAATTGTATCGGTATTGAATCCATTTGTACTGAGTTCCAATAAAGAAGCTTTAGGATATAACACTCTAAAAATCTCGTCAATATCTTTGCGGATGGTCGATTCCCCACCGGTTATGTTTATGCGTAATCCTTTTGGAAGCTTTTCATAATAATGATAATCTATTTCCTCTTCCGGTTTGGTTTGGTTTTTCCAGATGTTGCACATGTTACATTTTGCATTACAACGAAAAGTTGTAATCAGACTTCCTTGTACTACTGTTCTCATAATTTGTTTTATTGATAATTTTATTTATATATTTCTACTATTTGGTTATAGTAATTTTCTGCATTATATCGTCTTTGCGAGGATTCTGCGATTACTCTGTAGTCGAACGAAGTAGCAAACATGCTCTCTATCTTCTCTTTCAAGTCCTTCACATTGCGACTTTCAAATGTCATGCCACTTACACCTTCTTCAATCAGTTCCGGAATACCTCCGATTCGTGCACCCAGCACAGGAGTTCCCAAGCATTGGGCTTCAATCACGGATAGCGGATTGTTTTCATAACATTCTGATGGAATTACGCTGAATCGCGCTTTACCCACTATTTCCTTTATTTGTTCCCACTGTTTGAACCCTACAAATTCCACCTTGTTTCCGGCTTGTGCTTTTGCTTCCTCTTCCAGAGGGCCGCCACCTATAATCACTAATTTGTATGGAAGGCTATTGGCTGATTCTATCAGTGTTTTTATACCTTTTTCGTGAGACAATCTTCCGATAAAGCAATAGTAATCTTCTTTGGAGTATGAGTCTTTCCGGCATTTCTCCACATCGATAAAATTGCACAGCTTGTGTATCTTATCGGGAGAGAATCCTCCTTCTGTCATCTTGTTTGCCATGAATCGGCTGGGACAAAGATAAATGTCCGTGCATTTTTCTATCCGTTCCATGTTCCATTTCATGGCTTCTTTGTAGGCGAGCAGACTGGCTACGGCCGAACCTTTCATGCATTTGTATTCCAGTACTTTATGCTTGTTTGTGAAGCATTCTTCACAGGCTTTCTTCCCGTCGCGCAGGCAGTCGTAGCGTGGGCATAGCAGCTTGTAGTCGTGCAGAGTCCATACGACTTTGATGCCTCTTTGGTGTGCCAGTTCGGCTATCAACGGTGACAGTTGCGAGTGAATATTATTGAGGTGTACCACGTCAGGTTGGAAATCATCCAGCAGTGCATTGAATTTATTCTTTACTTCCCTTGTACCGAATGGTCGCAGGAAGGCTTCAATCATTCCCGGGCCGGGTTTAAACTTCACTTCACTGGGGAAATACCAGCTCCATGGAGTAGGGAGCGTATCGGGGTGCTGCATGGCGAATATCGCCACTTCATGCCCGTGTGACTTCAGCAACTCTTCCAGGTTGATGGTACACACACAGTCTCCACCACGTCTGTAGTAGAACTTGTTTGCAAGTAAGATTTTCATTTTGAACAATATGATAAAGTGTCATGAGGATTTTGATTTCTCCTCATGATGATAAATGTGCGTATTTTTACAGAAAGTTTCTAATAGATTTTTAGGATAACAAGAGAAGTGTTTTTTCGTTTACAATCTTTGCATGATTAGTGGCGCGGATAATAATCTTGTCATTCAAGCGAATATCCAAAACGGATTCTTCTGTGCCGTCTTTGTGAATCAGTGGAAAGACCCATGAATTGAATTCATTCACTAAATTAGGAAAAGAGATAATGGCATGCACTACTTTTTCTGGGTCAATAATGCCCTTGGAACGAAAATATTGCACTGTTGCTTTAATTTGCTCAACCATCCTATTGGGATAATCAGCTTCTGCTTTTTGAGCTCTTGCCAAGTCTGTCGCATATTTTGTTTCGATAAACAGCAACCACTCCTCTGTATCAGCTTCGCGAGGTAAAATGGCACATTCACACTGTTTGGAATACAGCTTGTTTGTAATGGGTAGTGCATTTTTTTTAAATCCATCAAAAAACACCTCTATGTTGTTTTCATTTTCCAAACACACAGCTTTTATGCTATCATCTTCCTTGTCCATTATTTCTACCTCACCATCTTCGCTCTCTGCTCTATCCACCACATAAAGTTTCAGACCATCTGTTTCAATGAAAGAATGGCGATTGTATACCCGGCGAAATGTACGGACGATTCTCTCTTTCATTTCTTTTGGGGGTTGAAGAAGTTCAGCATCGTGTAGTATTCATCCAGAGTATCGTTCATGATGCGGTTGAAATAGTGCTTGCCGATGTTACGTGTTTGTTCCTCTTGTATAGATACCAGCTGTCCATTTTCAATCTGCCAGGCAGACACCAATTCGGGTGCTATCCATGCTTGACAGCTTTCCAAGGTTTGCGCCATCTCTTCAGGCATTTCATCTTTCACCAGCGCCCCCATCATGCAATTGTTGAGTGCGTAGAGTATATATGGGCTATGTGTGGTGACGAAGAGCCTATGACCGCCTTTTTGTATGGCTTGAAGAATGAAATAAAACAATTGGCGTTGGGTGGAGGGAAACAAGTTCAGTTCGGGTTCCTCAATAAATAGACTTGTGAATTTGGTGTCGATGAAATTAGAAAAACTTTTCGACAATGAATCCAAGAACCGTGCGCCTTTTTCGGTGAGTTCACTGTTGCTGCTATTGTCGTTGAACAAGTTGGTTTCTATAAAATCCTGTATGCTTTCGTTTTCCTTCAAGATGGAGGTGTTGTTTTTTATGCTCTGAAAGGCATGTAAAAACAGTTGTTGAATCAGATTAACTTCTCTCTCCTTATTTTTTACATTGGTATCTTCCTTTTTCTCATAGATGGATTGGGTGAAGTAGCGTATCAGCAGATACAACGGAATCATTGATTGCTGTCCGCTCGAAGCATTCGTCAGTTGGATTTTGTCTCCGTTTTCCATTTGCAAAAAGTCCGTTTCGGCTTCCTCATCATAGTAATAATTACCCTTGATATAGTCGATGAGCAGACTGTGGGCAGGTGTGTACGCCTTGCGAGCCATGTTCCAGTCCATCATGAAATTGAAAATGTTGTTGTTGGGCAATTTTACCTCTTCCCATCCGGCAATGAGCGATACCACATTACGTTCGGCGGGTATATATGAAATTTTGGTACGTTGATAGCCGTATTGATTAACCCACTCGAATGTGGGAATGGCATCAGCCTGATAAGCATAGGTAATCTTAATCACTTCTGAACTGAATTCGATGTACGATTCTTGTCGGAAATACCCTTTCATCTTATGGAATTCCACAAGTCTATCCAAGAAATTGGTTCCTGTGAGGAAGAAGTCAAAGCTTTGGTCAAGGGATACCTTCTTTTCCACCCAAGTGCAGTAGCAGGCAATTTTATTGATGGTGCTTTTGCCGGAGCTTTGCGGTCCGATGATGACATTCACTTTATTCAGTGTAATATCTACATCCTTAATGGGGCCTATATTCTTGATGATTAATTGTGCCATACTGTTATTTGTTTGGGTTCCGTTCTTATTCTTTTTTGCGAATTTAGTAATAAAAAACGGTTAATAGGCGGTGTTGTTCTTGTTTTTTTAAATTTTACGGCTCGGCCTTTTCTTCTTCAAAGTTGAAATT
>ERZ1504226.193-NODE-193-length-22412-cov-3.707877_pt1 | contig 22412 bp, 6 predicted proteins | sample MGYA00572419_ERZ1504226 | MGnify/ENA primary metagenome ERZ1504226 (study PRJEB39906, sample SAMEA3182065) | gut metagenome | biome: human; feature: gut; material: Stool; isolation source: human stools | place: Canada | collected 2013-01-28 ...
ATAATATTCGTACTGTTCACGGGCGTAGATGAGTTTCACTGTGTCTGGGGCGATCCCTGCGGCCATACCTTGCTCGATGCGCGAGGCGTTGATCGCTTCGACTTCTTGCATCGTGAGTTCGGTGTATATCTCCTCCGTTCCGTCGGCGTAGTCATGTATGTATAGTACCCAGCGGCCGAGGCGTTCCCACACCTCGATAACGCGGTATTTGCCGAGGTCGTTCGTGTATAGGAAATTCAGATTTTGAAGCCGTGAGGCGTGATTTTCATAGAGGTTTTCCAGCTTTGTATGGTCGTGGCAGATGCCATAAATTTCGCGTAATGCCTGCACGTCTTCACGGCATGTGGCGAAGTTGCGCACCAAATCGTCGAACGTGTAGTCGTGCAGCTCTCCGATGCGGCGGATGTCTGTCAGTCGCGGATCTTCGATGTCGGCATTGAAAAATAGCCGGTTGATGTTCACGAGGTCGATTTTTCCGTCCGTGCGGTTCTTGGTACTCCAATAGCCGTAGCGTACCTTCGCGCAGGCTATCCCCGTCAGACAGAGTTCCTCAACAACGTTGATGTCTATTTTTCGGATTCTGTTGAGCTGGTGGCACGCTTGCAGGGCGTTGGTCAGCATTTCTCCGAGCGGCTGGTCGTCGCGACTGCGGGCATATACGACCGTTTGCGTGGGCGACGAAAGGAGTTGTCCGTGAATATTACGGATATATTGCTGGATATAGTTGTGTTTGAGCGGCACTTTCCCGCTGCGGGAGATCAGCGCATCTTCGCGGATCGTCCGGTGCGGATGGTCGGGGTCGGGTACCGTGTCGCTCCATTGGTCGCCGTTCTTGTATCGCAGATTCCGGGAGTGCTCTTTGCGCAGGTAGTCCATTGCGTCCCAATCCCGCGCACAACGCCACAGGAGCGTTAGATTGTCGTCGGCGTAGCGCATCGTGCCTTGCTCCCATTCGCGGCGTGTTCGAGCGACGCTTTTATCCGTTTGGGCCAACAGTTTCAACCGCCGGGTATCAATATTCCGTAACATGGTCGTCCTCGTTTAATGCGTTCATCATCGTTTCGTTCAATTCTTCTTGTAATCGGTCATAAGCTGCGGTATTGGGACGCGTATCGGCAAGTATCGCCCGCAGCTTGTTCACCGCCGTTTGGTGTGCCTTGAAAATTGCGATACGTTGCAGATTCCGTTGTACGGCAGGATCGGTGCGGTCGAGTGCCGGCCCCATGCGTTTATATTTGGCTTCGATATTCGTCAGACGGTCGCGGAGGGTGTAATACCGTTCGGCTGGATTTTCGGGGCGTGCCGTTCCATAGAAGCGATTTATTACGGGCAGATCGCGGCTGCTGATTTCTTCTCCGGTGAATAGCGCCTGCGAGGTGTGCACCATGTCTTTGATGAACTTACCCATTCCGCCGCCGTAATAGGTCAATACGTGTTCGACGTGCGAGGGGTTGTACTCGAAGATACCCCGCAGCAGCGGGTCGATTTCTCCGTTCTTGCGTAGTCCGGCCGGTGTGTTCTCATCGCCGCCGCCTAACCTGTTGATCCCTCGACAGAGGTAATAAATCGCTTTGTTTACGTTTCTCAGTCCCATTTCCGAGAGCGGATAGTTTGCCGTCGTCGAGTAGCTGCGGCGTCCGACAGGATAACCGAACGCATCCTCTCCGGCATACCAGATGTCGTACCACGGCGTCAAAGCCGTAGGAATCAGTACACGTGTCGCATCTCCTTTGGATGAGGGCGAAGCTACGGGCGAGAAGTCCTCATAGAGCATCGTAAGCATCATGCGTGCGGCATCTTCGGAGCCGAGTTTTCCTCGGTAAAGGTCATGCAAGGCAGTTCCTATGCCGAAGAAAGCCCGGAATCCCTGTGGAAGCGGAATCTTCAAGTAACCGCGCTTTCCCATGCCGGGGATGATGAGGTGGTTATGTCTTTCGTATTCCGTAACGGCCAGATCGCGGCCGTCGCCTCCGCTTCCGGCGAGGAAGAAATCAAGCAGCAGACTGTCGAGAAATCCAGCCGACGTCAGCGTGGCAACAGCCTGTGCAAATCTTTTCCGGTTACGCATGGCGATTCGTGCGACCTGTGCCGCTCCCTGTACCGAAGCATTGAAAAAGACGTAGAACATGCCGAGCGGCCGGGTTGCCGTACCGCGACGGTTGAAATTCACCGTAACGTTTTTTGCATCGTCGATAGCCGTAAGGAGCGATTTTCCTTGTTCAAGCGATGTGGTGAAGGTCGCCAAACGGGATGTGTTTTCGGCAATGCGGGAGGCATTTTCCAGCGCGACGCCTATTGCTTGCATACCGCTTTTGCGGGCAGCATACGAGAGCCATACCCCGGCGCGTTCGCTGCGCTGCGTTGCTTTCAGCAGTTCACCTATACGCCCCGTGCGGAATGCAACGTAACGTTTGATCTCCTTTTCGGCCTCGGCGATGTCTTTACTATGTACGAACCCCGTTTCCCCGCCGTTTTCACGGAAATAGTCGTAAAGCGTGTCCATGACCCGTTCGCGGCCGAATTGCCGGATTAGTTCCTGCCGATCGGCGGTGTCGAGTACGTCGAGCGTCCCGGTTTCGGCGATGGTCAGCGGCTCGGCCTTGCCTCGCAGTTCGCGGGTGATTGCGGCCATACTTGCAGGGATGTTACGCACGAATCCTTCGAGATTCCCGCCTTTGTCGATGGCGTGTACCAGCGCGGCGTGCTGCACGTCGCGCAGGAAATTCGCTGCGACAAACGCCGGATTTCGGGAGGTAAAAGCTCTTGCCAGCCAGCGTGTCGCGTTCCCGACCGTATCATCCAGCCATTTTGGAATCGCCAGCCGGTTATACTGGTTGATCGCGTTCGCCACGGCGGGATCGGCGAAGGTTATCACATAACGGATACCGTTCACGTAACATTCCACATTGCGCTGTCGTTCGTAAGAATGTCCCAAGTGTCCTTCGTGCTCGAAACGACTGCCCGATTCGGCTTCGCGGACAATGTTGAACCGTTCGGTCTCCTCGATACGGTTATACAGGTAGTCGGCCAGTTCATCATCGTGTGCTTGAAGTGCCGCGTTCATCTCCTTTTTCAGCCGGGCGATCTCCTTACGTGCCGCCTTCGATAGTTCGATGTCCTCGACGGCGGGGTCTATGGTCGTCGTAACCCATCTGTTGCCGATGCCTTTTGCCAACCAGACCTTATCGACGCGGAACAAGTCTTCCGAATTGCGGCTGTTGTTCTGCACCAACCGTAAGGCCGACTGCCTCGCCCTGTTGGTTTTGGCGGCGATGATCGCTCCGATACCGATATTCACCATTTGAGCGATCGGATTGCGGGGCTTTGCGATACGTCCTTCGGCTTCGTGCAGCACTTTCCGTAAGGGGCGCGGCCCCGCACTGTCGTCGATGAAGTCGTACACGTCGGCCGCATCGAAAGCCACCGGCTCGCCTTTCTGGTCGCGGTAGTTGTAATCATAATCCCGTAAGGGTACATAGTAGTCCCAGCCGTGCCCCTTTATCAACTTGCGGTGTTCGGGGGCTAACATTCCGTCCTCGACGAGGATTTCCAGCACGCGGTCGTTAGCCGCATTGATTCGCTGCCATAATCGCTGTGTCGGAATCTCTCCGGCCCGGCGGCGGAAATCTGCGACGATACTTCGGGCCAGCGTTTCGTTCCACGCATCGCGCGGGTCGAGGGATAGGGCCGCAATCCCCGTTGCCTGCCGTTCGAGCGACGATTCGGCCGTGATGTAGTCGATGATGTGTGTTTCCGTCATGCCTGTTTCACGGGCTATGGCTGCGATTTGGTCGAGTATGGGGTCTAAATACTCTTTCGTGTATTTGTCGATTGCGACTTTGGCGATGCTTGTCAAGTGGTTCAAATGTTTGTGTATGTCCGTGAGGTCGTCGATGCTGCCTCCGCGCCGCACGACTTCTTCCTGTAATCTTTCGACGGGTAAAGTGCTATCTATGAACCGGAGTTGCTGACGGCTTTTCCAATTCCGCTTGTCGTAAATCACAGTCGGTTCGATTCCGGCCGGCGGAGCCATTTCGGGCTGTGCCCGTTTCTTTTTAAGCAATTCTTCGACATACTCGCTCGCATATTTGAAATTCTCCGGTAGAGGTCGTTCGCTTTTCATCGTGCGTCGCCGCAACGGAGTGCGGTAGTTGTCGGAGAGGACGAAATCGAGGTGTTTGCGCATGGAGCGCACGATTTGCTCTTTCGTCTCTTGGGGTAAGGTTTTCACCAGTTCGTCGATGATGCTGCGATAGCTTTCTTGATCGGTGAGCTTTTGGAGGTCGAATAATGCGAGGTATTTGCGCATGGCCTTCAAACGATCATTGCCCATGCGGTCAATGATGGCTCGGCCCATGTCATCAAGCAGTCCATATACACGCATAGCGAAGTCATCGGCATTATGTTCGCCGAGTAAAACTCCGGTGATATGATGCTCGCGGATGTAGCGTTCGATGCTATACCGTTCGATATTTTCAGGTGTAGCGTCGTCGAATATCGCACGGTAACGCACGTTTTCAGAACGACCGAAAAGCTGTTTACGGATGCGTCGTTCGGTCGCTGTTGCGGCGACGGCTTCGGCGGCCGTGCGTGTTTTTTGCAGGCGGTGTTTCGACAACCACAACAAATAAGCGATGTCGCGGTCGCCGATACGCAGCGGAAGTCGCAATATGTCGCGTAGCAGCGAGCGGATACGGCCGATGATCCGGGCAAAGCGGCTCGGCGTGATGTCGCCTTCCGCCAAATGTGCGAGGTATTCTTCCGTTGCCAGACGGCGGGTATTTGCCTGGCGGTGCTTGGCGCCGGAGGATTGGTGCTCCTGCTCGCGGGCAATGTCGGCCACACGGCTGCGCCCTTCGGTATCGAGACCATTGTAAACCTTATCGAGAAAGTCGCCGAAACGGTCGCCCATCAGCGAGCGTAAGCCCATGTGTCCGACAATTTCATGCAATACGGTCGCTTCGGCATCGGCGAGTGTCGTAATATTGGGCAGGACAATGAACGTTTGTCCCGTTTGCGGGTCGTAAAAACCTTTTGAGTGTCGTTTACGACGTTGCACGAGCGGGTCGGAATCGGTAATTGCATCGAGGTCGTCGATAATCTCGACCGGAGTGTTCAGCGTGCGGGCGATCCGGCGAACGCGGCGAGCCAACTCCGCATCGCTTGCCGGGGCGTCGGAACCGAACGGATTGCCACCGTCGCGGAAGCGGAGGCCGTTTCCTGCATTGTCGTCAATCAATTCGTCAGGGTCGATGTCTATGGTTGCGGTTCCGGACTTGTCGGTTTCCTCCTGTGCTTCGATCGCTGCCAGTTCCACTTTCATCTGCTCTTCCAGCTCGGCGATGCGTTCTTCTGCCGCCTCCAACTCTGCTTGTTTGGGAAATCCATTGCCGACCTGCGTCTGTAAATATTCGATGGCTTGTTGTGCCGTTTCCATTCCGAGCTGCCGCTTCTGTATTTCGGCGTCGTACTCCTCACCGGAGAGCACTTTTTCGACTTGGCTGATGACGTTAATCATCTTAGCTCCGGCTTCGCCTTGCAGGTCGCGCCATTCGTTGCATTGGTAATAAATCGTGCGGTTGATGCGCTCCTTTTCATTGGAAAGGTAATTCCGTCGTAAAACAATTATAATGTCGAACTCTTTGCCGTTGATTCCGATGCGGAGTGTCATGTCCGATTGTGTACGGTCGGGTGATTGGCGGAGGGCATCCGCTTCGGCTTCGATGCGTTTCGAGAGCGGAACGAACAGGTCTTCGATTTTTTCCGGCTCGGAGGCTTTGAGTTTTCCCACTTCCACCGATACCACTTTATCGTCCGGAAACAGGCTTCGCAGGAAATCTTTTTTCTTACGGATTTGAGCAATTATTTGCGGGGTTGTTTGAAGGACGTTTTGCAGTCGTTTGAGTTCATGTGCGACGTATATTTGATGTTGATTGTAGTAGTCGCGTGCGTTTCTCAGCTTGCGTAGTTTATTCTGTTCGAGCGACAGGGCGAGCGCCGCAGCGCTGCCGGAGAGTGAGGCCATCATCTGCCCGAAATTCGTGCTGTCGCTGCTGTCGGTTTCGGGTTCTTCGAGCGAGCGTTCCGTAACCTCGCCCTTCATTGCCTGCTTAATGAACGATTCCTTGATTTTCAGCCGTTGGTAGCCCGTAACATCAAGCGTTTGTTTTACTCCGAGGCGCAGAATACGCACGGGTTTGTCCATTTGCAGGTGCAGATTGCCCTGCCGCACAATGCGGCCGATGCGTTGCAGGTAGTCCATAGGACGTATGGGTACGTCCAGATTGACGAGCATGTGCAGACGCTCCTGCATATTTACTCCGATACCTAATTTCTCGGTCGTGCCGAGTACGATCCGTACTTCGCCGTTGTTTATTTGCTTGTAGAGCGCCTCGCGTTTCGCGTCCGTTATGTAGTCGTGGATGATAGCGACCTGCTGGGCCGGTATGCCGGCGTCGATGAATTTACGCTTCATATCCACGAAAAGATTGAAGCTGTGGTCGCGGCTTTGGTAGGCGTCGCAGAAAACAGCAACGGTGCCGTTGTAATCGGCCGTTGCTTTCAAATCTTCTACGACTTCGCGCACGGCATGATTGACTTTGCTGTTGGGATCGTCCGGTAGAGCGGGATTAACCAGCCGCACGTCGATTGCCGCACGTTTGGCCAGTCCGAACATGACCAGCGGGATATGGGAGTTACGACGTTTTTCCTTACCGGACATAGCGTCGTATTGAGTCAGTATTTCCCGTATGCTGCGCATGATTGCCCGCAGCGCAGGCGTTTGGTCGAGCAGTATATCCTTCGGTTTGCCTCCCTCAATGCGCGGCGTTCCTACACCTTCGCGCAGATCCGGTACATCCTCCGTGAGTACGGTGTGCGCGACTTTCTTCCAGATCGCCAGCAGTTCCGGCACGTTGGAGTAACTGGCGAAGCGTTCGACTACGCGGAATTTGCCGTTTGTGGCAAACTCGGCCGATTCCTCGATATTTCCGAAATTGTTCGCAAAGGAATCGAAATCGGCGATCTCGTACTGTTCAAGTTCGTGTTTGGGCAGCAGATAGCGCAGGAACGTCCACATCTCGGCCATTGTATTGGATATGGGTGTTCCGGTGGCGAATACGACGTTTTTGTTCTGTTTATTTGCCAGAATATAAGATGTTTTCAGCCTCATGCTCTGCGCCCGTTGCGACGCCGCAGGGTCTATACCTTTGATATTTTGCAGGTTGGTGGTAAAACCGAGCTTCTTGTAGGCATGTGCTTCATCTACCAGCAAAGCGTCGATTCCCAACTGTTCAAAGGTCATCGTCTCGTCCGTGCGGCGGTCGAGCAGACGTAATGCACGAGTACGGGCCTGTGCTTTGAGTTTTTCTTCCTCTTTGACTGTTTTATCCGTTATTTTCTTGTTTTCCAGTCCTTCGATCTGTTTCTTGATTGCATAAGCCTGCCGTTTGGCATTGTCCGGAGAATTGGCTTCGATTTCTTCGAGCTGTTGCATCTTCTCTGCGATCAGCGTGTCGATATATTCATTGACACGCTCCGGGGCATCCGGTATGGCATCCAGATAGCTGTGATAGAGTACGACAATATCCCAATCGTTATAGGCGATCTTTGCGAATAATTCCTGCCGCTGCGATGCCGTGAGGTCTTTTTCGGACGGAACGAGGACACGGGCGGCCGGATAGAGGGATTTTATTTCGGAGGCGAATTGGTTGAATGTCGAGCGTTGTACGACGATGCACGGCTTCTGGGCGATACCGAGCCGCCGCATCTCCATTGCCGTAGTTATGAGGGTCAGGGTTTTTCCCGTGCCGACTTCGTGTGCCAGCAGCGTTGCTCCTTGCAAACCTCGCATGACACCGATTTTCTGATGCTCGCGCGGCTTCTTCGTGTGTGTGGCGTTGGGAAAATAATCGAACGATGAAACGTCGATTTGTCTTTCGACGGTGCTGTTGAAGGTTCTGTTATATATTTCGACGAGCTTATCGGTCGTTGTTTTATCTTGTCCTTTAATCCATTGTTCGAATCGTTCTTCCAGCTCGGTCTGTTTCATGGCGGCCTGCGTCATCGCTTCGGGGTCTTTGACACGCTTTTCTTTCTGAGCCAAAGGGTCGTATTCGCTGCGACTGATGTAGGTCTGCGTCTTGTTCATCCGGTCGAGTGCGAGTTTGCTCCCCGGCGCTTGCGGAATCCCCATATTGGTATCGACCGTATTCCCTTCGTTCGAGATTTTGGCGATATACTTGTTGGCCGATGTTTTGGCGATATGGGCCGTTACGTTGAACGTCTCTTTGAAAAACTGTTCGTATAGGGCGATGGGTATCCATGTGCTGCCGAGCGATACTTTAATCAGCGGCAGCGGAATATCCATCGGAATAATTTTCACGAGCGCACGGATGTTGGCGTCGAACTGTCCGTTTTCATTGGCTTGCTCGGCCTGTTCGAGTTTCTCGCGGACATTTCCCGAGAGGTATTCGTTGCGCTCCTCATAAAGACCCGTTACCGGATTGACATAGATAAGTTCCTGTGCGAGCAGTTCTTTTTCTGTATCCTCTTGTGGTATGTGGAGCAATTCTGCGATATAGGGCATATCGAGCCGTCCGTAGCGGTAGAGCGATACGGCGATCGCGTCTTTCGGCGTGTCGGCTTTCAGTTCGCGTGTCGGTTCCAGCATCCGGCGAAAGAAGATGTCCGACCTTTGGATGTCATGTCGTTTCTTTCCGTCGGGAGTTACGATTTCCTTGTCGTTTTCGATGGCTGCGATGGAGGGAAAATCCACGTCGTCGCGCAGGAATGAAATACGCGTGTTTCTTGATAATGTCCCGTAACGACGGGTGAAGGTAGCGTAGGCGTCGTTAAGCTCGGCTCGCAGTTGCTCGATGTTCGGCAGATCATTGCGTTCGGCATCGAGCAGCTCTGTGATCGCACTTTTCAGCCGCAGGTAATCGCCTAACGCTTCGACTTTACTGCGGTTGCGGATTTTCAACGAGTTCCAGTCGGCGGGTACGGCTTGTCCGAACCGCACGATATATGGTTTTCCGTCGATGATCGTAAGTCCTCCCTCTTTTGTACTGTTGGGGGCCTCGACCGCTTGCGGTATTCGCTCCGTTGCGGGTGCCGGGGCCGATGTGTAGATATTTTCGGGGAGTGCGGATATGAAACTGTCGAGCGTGCGGGACTGGTCTATGTCGCTTGTGGGGACGCAGCGCTGTTCTGTGGGGCGTATTTCCACGCCACTTTCGAATCCGAAGCGCATCTGGCCGGCCATGAACTGCGGATTGTCGTGAAAATACTTGTTATAGTTCATGTGTGCCGTTGCTGCTTCGGTCTTTACCTTCCCGTTCGACAGTTTGATAATTCGTTCGTAGGGCGCCTCGCGTTCCGTAATGGTCGATTGCATATTTACGGCATAGGGTGCCGGCCCGGCTTCGTCGCGTTTGCGGACGATAATGATGTCGGCCGAGGTTTCGGTGCCGGCCGTATTTTTGAATGTACCGGTATTCAGACGGACTGCCCCGATGAAGTCTGCATTACCGTCGTTTACGACCCAATTCCGCAAATTTGCACTCCGATCGAGCGTTGCTGTCGAGGTAATGAATACGCCCAATCCGCCGGGTTTGAGCTTCCGGATGCTTTTGGCGATGAAATAGTCGTGAATCTCGAAACGTGAGGATAAATCGCGGTCGAACGTATCGTGTACTTTGAACGTTCCGAACGGTACATTGCTGATCACCAGCGAATAGCTGTTGTTAGGTATGCGCTGCTGCTCGAAACCTTCGATGTGGATATGCGCTTCGGGATAGAGCGCACGAAGGATGTGGCCGGACAGATCGTCGAGTTCGATTCCTGTCAAATCCGATTTCGACCGTATCGAAAGAGGCATCAGACCGAAAAAATGTCCGATGCCGGCCGATGGTTCGAGGATGCGGCCACCGTCGAATCCGAGGCGTTCCACCATATCCCATATCGACGATATGACTTCGGGTGGAGTATAAAATGCGGTGGTTGTGGATGCGCGTGCCGCTTCGTATTCATCGGCTGTCAGTAGTTCGCGCAGTTCGTTGTGGTAGGGATGGGCTATTTTGAAGATTGCTGGAATACCGCCCCAGCCGGAGAATTGCTCCAATACAGCTTTTTCTTCCGGGGTGGCTTCGCGGCCTTCGGCTTCGATTTCTTTAATGAGCCGGATTGCGGCGAGATTGGCTTTGATCTTGCCAACCTCGCCTCTCGGAGCGAGGTCGTGTCCTCGTTCGATTACATGGTTTTTGTACGAGGTGTTTTTTGCGACTTCGCTTTCTCCACCTTTTTCAACGTGGCGATGATCTCCCGCATCATTTTTTCGCTGATGGGTATTTGTTCCGGCTCCTCCGGACAGTAACACGGTCGGAGGAGTTGATAGTAATACTCGTCCACTACTACCGGATCTTCGTCCCGTTCGAGTGCTGCCTGCCGCCACCGCATCGCCCGTGTTACGGTCTGGTCTATCGAATCGAGCAATTCCGCCGGATTCTCCCGATACTGTTGCAACAGGCTTCTCGGCTGATAAAATGCCAGTTCCCAAAGCGCCGTCTTTGCGGCTTCCGTCTCCATAAGCGGGATAGTCTTTCTCGCTACTGTTTTCCCGTCGTTCATCGTTTCGTGTATTTTGATTCTCTTGTAATATATGGTCGAGCGTCTTGGCCGCTGTTATGTTGTCAAGATAAGCATTTAATTCTTTTTTTGCAAGTTCGGCCAGCTCGCCGACGGTAATATCTGCCGGGGCATAACGATTGTGTCCATTGGGTAAAAAGGTTTGTTCTTTGTTTCGCAGTCGCCATAATATTGGCTCTCCGAAGCCCATAATATCTTTTATTTTCAAGTTATTAGAATACCCGTATCGGTTGTCGTAGCTTTGTGGTGCGACGGGTACACTGACATAAATGCCCAAATCCGTTTCGGGTGCCCAAAGTGTAAACGAGCCGTCGCCGCCGGCCGGTGCTATATTGGTCTGGGCATAGATGGTTTTACCCTTGCGATCCGTTTCGTGCTCCCAGCCCAATTCATCGGCGAAAGCACGGCTGAATCGCTCCAAATCCTTGCGGAAGTTCTTTTCGGGGCGTAGATTGCCAGTCTCGTTTGTGTCTTTCTCGACAGCCCCCGTCATGTCGTATATTCCTGCCAATCGGTATTGTGCTCCCGTTCCTGTCGGCTGGGATGTTTTCTCGGCCTTGTCGAGATCGGCCATGTCGAACGCCTCCACCTGCTCGTAGCTGTCCATTTGCGCGGCATATTCCTCCATGCCGGGCATTTGGCGGGCGGCGGTGTAAATAGGTTTCAGATAGGGGCGGATCACGTCGCCCAGATCGGCGATCATCCGGCGGGAGAAGTCGGCGAATCGACGCGCTCCGGCCTCAACATGGTAAGCGGCCATTTGTGCACCTATGGAGAGTATTTCGGGGTCGAAGCCGGCGTTGAGTTGTCCGAGTTTCTCGCGCATCCGTCGTTTCAGTTCCTCGTATTGCTCAGTCGTTACCAATTTGTTCTGCGCCCCGTATTCGGGAGCTGTGCCGGCCGATGAAGCGGAATCGTCGGCTGTTTCCGATTGTTGTTTTTCCGCTGTCTGTCGGGCGTGTACCTCCTCTAATTCCGCATAGATGCTGTGTTGGAGCGGAAATACGGGTTTTCCTTCTTCTTGTTCTGCTGCCTTATTGATTTCCACCACTAACCGGATAGCGGCGTCTGCACTTTGTTCAGCCAATTTACGGATATGGTCGATGAATCGTTCGCGGGCTTCGTCATTTTGAACGATACTTTGTTTTTTATATCCCAGTCCCTCACGGGCCCTTGCCGAATAAAAACGGTACATATTATATGCCTTCGGAGAGTATGAATCTACCGGAACCAATGCCGCTTTATCAAATAGCGGATGTTGGATGGCGGGCTGTTCTTCCGATGTCGGGCGGGTGGCGTCGGATGTTGGTGCTGTCCCCCGAAATGCCTCGGCGTCTTCCGGGGTGTCGAATAGAAAACTGCGAGTGAAGGAGCTGTAATATCCGTCGTGTTCTTTGGCCCTCTTTTTCAAACTTTGAAATGCATTTCGTTCGATCCGTTCTGCCAATTTGACAGAGTAAAGAGTAGCGCCGGTCTTGGAGTGGCGGGTTTGTTCCGTAGGGCTGAAAAGTCCGGTTTCGGCCGATGTGTCGGATGTCGCGGTTTTCGTTCGATGCTGACTTTCGGCAAGGGTTGCCAGCTCCGCATGGATGCTGTGGCGAGGCGTAAGGATCGGTTTGCCCGCATATTTTTGAGCCGCAGCGTTGGCTTCCGCAACCAACTTGATTGCGGCGCGAACGTCTTTCTTGGCCAGCCGCCGCACGTCGCGGATGAATCCGGCTTTGATAAGGTCATTGTTCAGCACGCTGAAAACCTTATCGGGAAACGACGCGACGGCATGATGCAGGTATCTGTCGTATTCTTGGGTAATTGCAGGCGGAAACGTATCCTCGGCCGATGTGCTGTTTTGCGGGATTTCCTTTTGCCGTTCTTCTCGGAGCGGTAAAGTCCCCTGCGCATGATAAGCCTCCACCGCCTCGGCAATAACTTTGCTTTTCGAGGCTTCGGTACGGGCGATACGTTCCTGCAAACGGCCTATTTCCGCTTGCAGGGGAGCTAAAATGTCGTTGAGATTACGGTCGGAGAAATCGCGCGGCACGTCGAACAGATCGCCGTCGGAAGGTTCGTGAGACGGCCCGAACAACGTTGTTTGGTTATCCTCTTCGTAAGCGGTTCCGATATTGCGTTTTTCGGCAGCATAGCGGGTGCGAAGCGTGTGCAGTTCGGCCCTGTATTGGTCGAGACGGGCTTCGATCTCGGCGGCGGTCTCGGCCGCTATTCGTCGTTCGTCGTCGGTGAGGGGGCCGGATATTGCGTCCAGTCCGCCTCCATGTCGAACTGCGGCCGACCCGCCGCCCTGTTGTCCGAGATACGCATCATCACCTGCTGGGGCGTTACGTTGTTCTCCATCGACAGTCTCGCTACGATCGTTGCCAGTCGCTCCAAACGCTGAGGTGTCAATCCCGTTTCCGTTTTCGGTTTCGTCGTCATAATTTGCTGGATTGGGAGGTGCTGTCTCTGTCGCTTCAAAGTTAGTGTTTTTTGAAGATTCGGACGCATCCTCAATGAATAAATTATCTATTTCTGCCCATTGATCCTGCGACGTCTGTCCGGCCCATTGTGCGAAGGCGTCGTCATATAATAATTCCGTGCGGACGCGCTCCTGTTCGGCTTCATACTCCTGCATCCGGGCGTAATCCTCTTCGTCCATATCGTCGTATGGATTCGGAGTGTCGTTGTGCAACCTTACGGCAGCGTTGTAAGCCTGTCGTGGCGAATGTATTCGGGAGAGTACTTCCAGCACGGCATCTTTGATCGTCTTGTCGTCCATGTCCCAATGTGCCTGCTCCGTATTCCCGCCGCCGTATTGGAAATAAAGCCGCTCGGCGTATTGTTCGGGAGTGATACCGTCCGAAGATAGGATGCTGAACCGCGAGCGGCGTTCGTTTTCATTGCCCGTAAATCCGAGTTCTCGGGCCAACCCCCGACGATTGCCGCTGTCTTTCCATGCGAACCTCAACCCGCTGGCGATGTCGCGCAGGATCACGTCCTCGATAGATACGAAATCACCTAACTCGGCCGCAGATTGGGTGTAGGGTGTCGTTCGCTCTTTGCGGATTCGGGGTATTTCTGTGCGGGCGGGTGCCGCCGGGGGCGGCACGGCCGGGACCGGTGTCGGGTGCTCTTCAACGGGAACCGTTGCCGTGGCGTGCTGCTGTAAAAACTGCAAGGCGTCCGAATACATTTGCCGTTGTCCGGCATCGGCCGCTCCGTCGAGCATACGTTGTATGATTCGTTGTGCATCCTGCTCTCCTGCGGCTGCCCGAATCGCCTCGGCGAGTTGCCGGGCGATCGGTTCATTGTTCGTCGTGTCGGTATCCGTGGCTTCATTGTGCTGCGCAGGTGCGATGGCGGTGGTCGTTTCGGTCGGTGGTGGTGCCTCGGATTTCGGGGTGAGCGCATGGGCCGGTGTAAGGACGAATTGTCCGGTATCCAACTGTACGACGTAACTGCCGCCTTGCTTCCCTGTGATGCGCCCTTGTACCCCGTCTGCGGTAATTACTTCGTCGCCGTTGGCGTATTGTACGGCTTCGGGGGTAACGATTCGTGCGACTTCCTCTGGGGCAATGCCCGCTTCGGTGCCGGTTTCCATGTCGTATTGTTCCTGCTTGGCCCGATTCTCAGCTTCGGCCTGCTGTTCGATGATTTGAGCCTGCCGTGCTGAAAATTCCGCCAGCGGCGTTCGTTCGATATGTTCGAGTTCCGTCCGGTCGATCTGTCCGGGCTGGCCGGTTTCGGGGTCGAGGACGAATAAGGTTCCGTCCGTAGCCGCTTCGTCGGTGTCGCCCGAAAGTACGACATAGGTTTTCCCGTCCGCACGTCGGGCCGTTATGATTTCTTCGGTCGCCGTTTTGCCGTCAAGTCCTTTGTAGGCCCACCGCTCGGCGGTTTGTACGGCGGTATGGAGCGCTTCGCCCTCGGCATCGCCCGTCTCCATGCCGTCGAGAATCTGTCGTTGGAGTCGGAAGCGGGCATAGTCGGCGGCATGTGCGGCGTCCATTTTCCCGATATTGGCCGCCTGCCAGTCGATCGCGGCCATCGCCTGCGCCTGCTGGCTCATCGTCGGCTTGTGCATCGCTTCGAAAACCTGTTTGCGCAGTTCTTCATTTTCGATTTTGGCGAGCGCTTTTTTCTCCTCGGTTTGCAGGACGTGTGTTTTGTGGACGTATGCTGCGACGTTCGGCAGTTCCAACGCAGAGAACCCCGCTCCCATGAGCGACGTGGTGAGAAACGTCGTCCAAAGGTTTTCACCCGAAAGATTCTCCCGCCATTGTTCGTGCTCTCCGGTCAGAAGGGGCGACAGGATGCCTCCGGCGACCTCTTCCAACCATTCATCGACCGGGCCGTTCCATAGAGTTCGATTACGGAAGTCGGTAAGATACCTGCTCCGAGAATATCCCGGCAATAGCTTGTCGAACGACAGTTTTACGCCCATACGCCGGCCGAGCTGCTCGACTGGCCATTTCAGTACTTTCTGTACGCCTTTGCCGAGTTCTCCGCCGATATGCTCGGTAAACACGTCTGTAAACGAATCGGCGGCCGCCTTATACATGAGTTCGTACTTCGGCACGGGATGTTCTGTAACCGTCCCGTTTTCTGCCACTGTGTATTGTTGTTGCGCCCGCTGGTGGTAGTTGGTGTAGGTTCCGGCCTGTAAAGGCGTCATAGCGGCTGCGCTGACGGTATATTCACCCAATTTACGCAGGCCCCGCCCTACAAGGTTTTTCGCTTCTTTTTTGATAAGGGCACGTCCGACGGTTTTTGCGGCTCCGCTGCCCAAACCGCTCGTTGTGGCAAAGCCGGCCATGTAGGGCAGCGATGCCGCGACGCCGCTGCCGACTTTCGCGCCGGTGGTGGGGCCGCCTCGCCGGGCGATATACTCGTTTATTAACCCTGATGTGCGGAACAATTCGACTATATCTTTTTCGGTCGGGGTCAGCCGTTCGCTTCGGGCCGCTTTTTTCAGCGCCCGTGTCGTTACGATGTTTTCGGCCAGCTCGCGGGTTCCGAGCGAGGCAAAGTCCGCCAACGTCTGCCAGTCGAAAATTTCACGTGTAAGTCCCGATGTGCCGTCTCCGGCCTGTTTGTCCTTTTCTGTTTTCTGATTGAGGATTTTCAAGGCCCGCTCTGCGGCCTGCATGAGCTGCGTATCTTCACCGCCGAGAGCCGACGGGCTGCGTAGCATTTGCGATTTTGCATAAGAAGCCCATGCCTGTTGCCACAAGGACGCATTGTCCGTACCCTTATCCATGCGTGCCAACGTCTCCTGTCGTCGGGCGTCGGCTCGTTGGCGGGCACGGTCGTAGATCGCTTCGATATGTTCCGTGAGGCCCTCTTTGATTTGCCGCTCGTAATCCTCTTCGGACATGTTCGGAGCCGGTTTTGGAAGTGCATACGATGCAGATATATCGGGTGCTTCGCCCGATTCGGATTCGGCGGTCAGAGCGGATGGTACCGAGGCGTCGGCTCCACGTCTGCGGGTCTTTTGTAGGCCGGATATGGCGTTGAGCTGCCGAAGCTGTTCGGGGGTGAGTTCGGGAAGTGAGTTATTCATAATTCAGATAGTAATCCATGATCTGTTGGTCGGAGAAACCGGCTTCGCGCATCTGTTCGGCCTGTCCTGTTTCAAGCAGATTCAGTGTTTCGGGGGAGTATGGCCCGGTAATATAGCGTTTCGGCTGCCGGAACAGCAGCCCTATATCGGCGGGTGGTTTCGAGGGCTCCTGTTCGCCCGTGAGTTTCAGATAAACTGTGCGTAAAAGCTGTGCTTTCTGTGCCGGTTTGAGCTTGCCATACGAGAACTGCGGGACTTTTTCGCCTGTGTAGGCCGGTTTCTTGGTCGGGCTTCCATCTTCGGGAATGATGCCCATATCACGGCCTTTCTCGTAAAGCAGACTTTCCTGTGCCGGCGAGAGGCTTACGACGGTCTTTTCGTCGCGGTCGAGAAACTGGACGACGGCTTTGTCGGCGGTTGAAGCCGACGCTGCGGCTCGCGTGCGGGCCACTTTGAGGTTATTTTCACCCCGTATTTTTTCGATTTCTTTCTTGTCCCGGAGATCCTCGGCCCGTTTTTGTTTCTCTTGCTGGGCTTTCCACATATATCCCAGCAAGGCGTCGTATTGTTTCTGCGCGAGGTTATAGGCTTGGCCGGCGGCCGAGGCTTCCATGTTCGCGGCCTGCTGCTCGCCTTCCTGTTGTCCCATGAGGGCACGGAGTTTCAGTTGTCGGTATTCGCGGTTTTGGCTGTCGTATAATTTTTCCCACTCATTGATCCGGTCGAGCATTCGCAGCGGAGCATCGGTACCGGTTTTCGGCACATAACCTTCCGTTGCCATACCGACGATTCCCGTACCGAGGGCCGTAAGCATATTGCTCCATGCCGCGATCTTTGCGGCTGTTTCGGCGCGTTTGATGCGTGCGGGATCGGCTTCCGGCTTCATCGTCTCGATGTAGGCGAGAATCGGATTTTGGCCGCTGCGGTATAGTTCTGCGGCCCGTTGCTGTTTTTGCTCCCATACGGCTTTCTGTTCCTCGGCACGCTGCTGCCGCCGTTGCAGTTCATCCGCAAAGGAGAAAATGGCTTTTGTCGGTTGCTCTTGCGGTTCCATATCGCTAATTGTTGCCCGTGATTCCGGCAAGTCCCGATTTGCCGAACCCTCCTAAGCCATAGAGCATGGCGAGTTGCCCGAACGCATCGCCTACGCCGCTGACCATGTTTTGCATACCGCTGATTTTGCCCGATTCGGCTTCGTAGCGGGCATTGTCGAGGTTGTCGAGGCGGGCTTGATATTGTTGTTGTATCTGGTCTTTGTGCTGTTCGCCCAATCCGGCGATTTGGGCGACGACCTGCGAATAGTTCTTGTTGAGCTTGCCGGCAGCGGCGACTTTCGCTTCATCCGTCGCTCCGCTCTTGATGGCGTTTGTATTGAGCGCTTTGAGTTCATCCTCGTTATAGTCCCGAATACGTTTGAGCATCGCCCGCGAATCGGCACGGTCGAGGTACGGTTGGTTCATTTCCGATTGATACCATTCGTCGAGCCGTCGCCGACGGTCTTCGAGTATTTGGTCGGCCTTCTTGCGGCGTTTATTGGCCGAAACGCCGCCTGCGATGGAGGAGAGAGCCGAAATTCCGGCTCCTATGGCTAATGCAACGGGAAACATGATTGTCTAATCTTTATCACTTTGTAAAATTAGCGGCCGCAGGTGAGAAAATATCCTTATTTTTGATCGGAATATATCAATAAATCAGATACTTAATGTCTCGAAAGACCCTTCAAGACGACGAAAAGAATGCAGTCTGCGTGAGATACGCGCAGACGGGAAGTCTGCGGGCCGTAGCCTCCGAATACGGCATCAGTCCCATGCGTGTAAAGCGTTTGTGGGAGGCGTTGGGCGAGCAGCAGCAACAAGTGCTGCGGGCATCGGTCGAGGATTTGAGGCAGGAGGTCGAGACAACGATCGTCCGCAGCGAGCTGACAGGCGACTATCTTGAACGGGTAATTAAGGCGCGGGATGCGGCTATTGCCGAATTATGGGCGCGTCTGTCGGACGCGAAGCTGCGCAGGGCCATGTCCGATAAAAATCTGATCGCAGCCTGCAAAACGTTGTATGATATGAGTAGCGGGGCCGAAAAGCGACAGTCCGAACCGAACGACTTGTTCATGGTATTGAACCAGCGTATTCACAACGAAATCAATCACAACTATTACATACAAGAGCATGGAACGACAGAGGCAGACGGTTCCGATAGCGGGAATTAACCGTGCGGAAAATGATTTGACGGTGCAGGACGGCTGTTGCGAAACCCTGCACAACCTGCGATATGACGCGGGGGCATGGCGGAATGTCGAGACTTTCCGGCCGGTGGCGGAAATAACCGATTTCGGAGGTTTTACGTTGTTGTATAAGCATCCCGCGACGGCCGATGACCTCTATATCGCCTCGGACGAAAGCGGCACGATTCACGAGGTGTGCGTGTCGGGCGGGCGGCTGTCCTCGACACAGGTGATTATGCGCGGGGTGTCGGAGCTGCGGCAGACTTTTTCGTTCGGGAATGTCTTGGTGTTTATTACCGACGGTCGGGAGCTATATTACGTCCTTTACGGTAATGAATATGTCGCTTTCGATATGCCGGAACCGCCGGATATAAGCGAATCGAAAGAAAATAGATCGCGCTTCAAGACCGATTTTTATGCAGCGATACATCATGATTTCGGGAGTGTCACGTATGATTACGTCGCCGGTGACGACTTGGCACGCATGGATAATATCGCTCCGGACGGCGGGTATTTCTTTACACGCATCACTGATAAGAAAAACAAAACATTGCTGCTTCCTGCCGTGGATGGCGAATACTGGCTCGGAGCCATAGCCGTAATGGTCGCCTATCGCATGATGGATGGTGCTACGGTGGCGAACTCGGAACTGATGATCTTCGCCTCGGACGGCGGAGAGAGCGAGGACGGTCAGTACGTCGATTATGTGGCGGACGGAATGCCGTCGAAAGTCCCGGAAAGTATCAGATACGGGGTTTTCATCGGGACGAAATACAAGCACACGACCTGCACCAATAATTTTTATATCCAGCCTCAAATCGTTATCAATATTCCGGAAGGGATAGATACGCGCATCATCGAGAGCGTGGCTATCTATTCCACTCGGATTATTCCTGTGTACGATTTCGAACAGACATGGAACGGCAAATGGAGCCTGTCGGATCGGGGGAGCGGAGATGACAACAGTTACATGTGGGCTGCGGATTTCAGAAAACTGTTTACAAAGGACGTGGACTTGTTGCAGGAACCTCTGTATCGGATTAAAGAGATTGAAGTGCGCGATTTTGTCAAGAACAGCCATAAAGAGGCACTCACCTATACGCTTCTGAAAAATGCGGAGAGCCAGCCGGTTTTCGAGCCTACGCAATCGCTCCACACGCAGGTTGCAGGGTGTTACTACGAATATAACGGGCGGTTGCACAAGGGAAATATCCGTACCCGCCTTTTTGCCGGTTATTCCCGCTTTTGTTTGGGTGAGACGGAAGAGGGGATAACGACGAAGTTGATTTGCCGGTTGGATATAGACAATACCAGCAAGCAAGTGTGTCGTTCTGTACCAGCGTTCCGGCCGACGAAAATCCGCAGGGTCGCATCATACCCCGATTATCGGGCCGTCCAGTTTGCCGTTATGGTCGATGACCCCGGCTCTTATGGCGGAAAATGTCTGCTGAATGTCAAGCTCGATGCCTGCGAGGGTAATAATTATGCTTATGCCGTCGGCACTCCATCCGGCAATGCAAAATACCCGTGTATTAAAATGTCCGAATCCCCCGTAGAGTATGAACAGACGAACGACGACGATACTTATATCGAGACGAACCGCGTACAAGTATCTGCGACGAACAACCTGTTTTCCCTGCCTTTTGCCAATTCGTACCGTTTCGGAGTAAGCGAGGAGCGGATCATCGCCATTGCGACGGTGGTGGATGAGCTTTCCGCAACCCGTTTCGGCGCTTTCCCGCTCTACGTCTTTACGGATCGGGGCGTGTGGTCGCTGGAAAGCGGAACAGGCGAGGTGCTCTATTCCAATATTCTGCCTGTCAATCACGACCAGATTATCAATCCGAACACCTGCACGGCGTTGGAAACGGTGTTTTATATCACCTCACGGGGCGTACATAACCTCCGAGGACGTTCCTCGCAGCTTATTTCCCGGCAGATCGAGCGATACACCGGAGAGCTGACCGAATATTTGAAAACGGCGCAGATCTGCTTTCAGTTCAAATACGGGGATTTGATCGTCTATAACCCCGAATATCCGTATGCCTATGTTTATTCGCTGGCCTCCGGCTTCTGGTCGTCGCGCGATATGACCGGACGGATACTTAATAACGGGCAGATCATTATGCGCGGCGCGATCGCCTTACTTGGCGACGAAACGATGTCCTGTTCCGTCGATTGCCGCATCGTAACGCGCCCCTTGAAATTCGGAACGACCGATTTCAAACGCCTCGAAACAGCCGTAGTGCGCATCATGTCGCAGGACTGTTTCGTGCATGTGATCGCCGAAGGGTCGAACGACTGCCGTACATGGATAACCTTGCGCGACGTTTGGTGTCGTGTCGGCGATATGGACGCACGCTTTCGGCGTACTTCTACGTCGTTCAAATTCCTGCGGTTCAAACTGCATCTGACGGCCAACGAGCGGTTGTCGATGACCGGTGTGGATGTCGAGTGGTATCCTCGCTTTACGAAACGGTTGCGGTAGGGGCGTTACATTCCGTTACAAAACGTGACGAATCGCACTGCGCCCGATCGGAAATTATTTGTCAAAATTTTCGTTTGTGTCTGAAAAAATGTTTTTTTGTGTAAAATCTTAGAGTATGGACGAAAAATTCGCGGCGCTGAAAAAGTATAATTTCTGGGATGGCAATATTCCGGCTTTGGGATATTTGCGAAAGCATTATACGGATAAGATTGCCGATTATGTCGGCAATAAGCTACTGACGGCATTTTTTAGAGTCTAAAATGCCGACAAGGTTGTATGGTTGCAACCTTTTTTACTGCATTAACTCAACAACATCTTCCGGTAACATTATATCACCATTATCCTCCTTCGGAGTATTTTTAAGAAACGACATCGGAACGATGGTGTAGTTCTTGGCAAATGGCAATAGATTAGCTTTGCGAAGAAGTTCGGCTGTCAGTTGTTTACTATTCTCTTGGGTTGTCCATTTGCATTCGCCAACCAACAGATATTTTTTATCGAGCGATTCTGCCATCACATCAAATTCGACTTGTTCCGGCTTCTTGTCCTCATTGAGAACAGAACCCCACCAGCGTTTTGCCTTGCCATAAATCACTCCATTGACAATATTTCCTGTAACCGCATCCCGGCACAGTTTTTCCCATTGCATACTCACATACTCTGAGAAATGGGCGTTCAAAGCCTGTTCTATTGGCAAACGACGATCAAGTTCGATGAACGAACGATTAGGAACAACAAACTGATAGTAGAATGCCATAAACGGATCGGCTATCTTATAGAGGCTCTTTTTTGCATTCTTTTCATCAACCCCGAACGGAACATCTTTTTCCAAGAATCCGAGATCGACGAGTTTCTTCAATGGACGCGACAGATTGGTTGCAGGTTCGTTGCATCGTGCGGCAATCTCGGAAAGCCGGTTTGCACCGGTACCGATATAAGACATTATCGTCGAAGTCTTGACAATATCCTTCACATCATCCTGAAAGAGTTTTACCGGCTCCTCGTAAAGTGTTCCATTCACAGAAAGGATATTGTGCCATAAGGCATCAGCAAGTGAACTTCTGTTTTCCCTCAGTTCCCAATAACGCGGTACACCGCCCCATACTGCATACTCTTCAATGGCATTCATCGCATCAAGACTCAAAGCCTCCTGAATATACGGTAAACGTATTGGCGTAAGTCTCATTATCTCATCAGCACGACCATAGAGAGGCGCAGTAGAATCAAGGAACAGTCCATACATCATATTTTGTGATGAACCGCAAAGCACCAGGTTATACTTCAACTGCTTCTCATCAACAAGTTTCTGCAATACAGACGGCAGTTCCGGAGATTGTTCCACAAGATACGGAAACTCATCCAAGCATAGAGAGAAACGTTTGTTTGTCCGATAATTGACCGCACGAAACATGGATTCCCAATCCGGATATGTCAGTTTGTCGAAATCCGGGAATACTTGTGCTATCACTTTGGCGAGCAACTGTCTCTTATACACATCTCCG
>ERZ1504226.231-NODE-231-length-20811-cov-4.659616_pt1 | contig 20811 bp, 16 predicted proteins | sample MGYA00572419_ERZ1504226 | MGnify/ENA primary metagenome ERZ1504226 (study PRJEB39906, sample SAMEA3182065) | gut metagenome | biome: human; feature: gut; material: Stool; isolation source: human stools | place: Canada | collected 2013-01-28 ...
ATCGCTCGTCGGCAGCGTCAGATGTGTATAAGAGACAGATTCCGAAGAGCTTCACATTAAGCACGATCGTCGGCAAGACCTCCGAAGTGGGTGATAAGAAGGGCTGGACCATTGACGATATTATAGCCTATGCAGGCCAGCACGAAGGTGCTTCCCTGTTTGAAGGCATGACCAAGAGCGGTATGCTGTACACACTGTTAGCCTATGATCTGGACAGCTATATTGACTGGGAGACGGGAAAGTGCAGCTTTGATTCGGAAGATTTCCAGAAGGTACTGGAATTTGTCAATACCTTCCCCGAAGAGTATGACTGGCAGAATGACGACAGATCTACACCGGCGAAGATCCAGTCCGGTGAAGTACTGTTAAATATGACAGGTATCTATCAGCTGAATAGTATTCAGGAGGAGGAAGCTATGTTCGGCGAGCCGGTAACCTATATCGGATATCCTACCTCCGGCGGTGGCAGCGGTACTTATATGCAGGCCAGTGAGCTGTATGCGATTACCGCCAAATCCTCCAACAAGGACGGCGCGTGGGCATTTATTGAGAACTACCTGAATCAGCCGTTTGATAATTTTTATTCCTATGGACTTCCCGCCAGAAAGTCTGCGCTGGATGATATGGTGGAGAAGGCAATGAATATGACATATATGACGGATGAAAACGGTGAGCAGATCCTGGATGAGAATGGGAATCCGATTCCGGAGGGTGGTACTTCCAGCATCAGCTACGGAGACTGGGAATATTCCTATCATATACCTACACAGGAGGAAGTGGCAGTCCTGCAGGATCTGATCAATGTGGCTGAGCCTTCCAGTGCAACCGGTAATGATGAGATCACCAATATCATCACCGAGGAAGCAGAAGCATTCTTCAAAGGTCAGAAATCTGTATCGGATGTGGCGAATGTCATTCAGAGCCGTGTGCAGGTCTATGTAAATGAAAACAGATAAGGAAAGGCTTGATTATCGTGAGCAGGCAGCAGGTGGATCAGAAGCGGAAGCGGCATCACAAATTGGATAAGAGAATGCAGAAACTGAAGAGAAGCTCGGGGCTTTTTATAGCCCCAAGCTTTCTTGGAGTACTTGCTTTCTTTTTTCTTCCTTTTCTGGTTGTGATATTTTATTCGCTGGTGGATAACCCTATCAGCATGAATTTTGTATTTTTAGACAACTTTGTAAGCGTAATAAAAAACGCGGCATTCCGTACGGCAGTGCATAATACGGTGGTATTTTCTGCAATTGCGGTGCCGTTAGCCGTGGTTTTGTCCCTGCTTCTGGCAGTGGTACTGGAAGCAAAGCTTCCTTTCCGGAGTCAGTTCCGTACCTTTTTCTTAAGTCCCATGATGGTGCCGGTGGCATCCATTGTACTGATCTGGCAGGTATTGTTCCATTATAATGGTGCGGTCAATGATCTGTTGGGAGTATTCGGTGTGGAGAAGATCGACTGGCTGAAGTCTGGCTACTCCATTATTGTAATAGTGATCTTATTCCTATGGAAGAATCTGGGATATAATATGATCCTGTTTATGGCAGCACTTGCCAGCATACCCAGGGATCTGTTGGAGGTGGCGAGACTGGAGAATGCCACATCGTTACAGACCTTTTTCTATATTAAGATCCGGTATTTGTCTTCCACCTTTTTATTTGTGACGATCATGTCCCTGATCAGTTCTTTTAAGATCTTCCGTGAGATCTATCTGCTGACAACGGATTATCCTTACGATTCCATCTATATGCTGCAGCACTTCATGAACAATAAGTTCAAGAGTCTGGATTATCAGACGCTGTCTGCAGCAGCGATACTGATGTCTCTCGTCATGGTCGTGATCATCGGACTTCTGTTCGCAGTGGAAAATCATTTCGGAAAGGATGTGGAAGGCTGATGGAGCAGAAGCTTAAAAAAACTGTTCCGCCTGAACTTAGAAGGGCGATCCGGTTCAAGAAGAGAAAGAAGATATTTGAGAATATGCGCATCAGCATAGCAACAGTGATCGCAGCCTTTTTTGCTATACTGTTTCTGATGCCGATCGTCCTGACGATCACCAATTCTTTCATGTCATCTTCGGAGATATCAGCGAACTATGGTTCGGTATTTGCCACGAATGATAAGGGCGGCAAGGTCTATATTTCCGAAAAAGTGAATTTGAAATTTATACCGGATATCGTATCCTTCAGCCAGTATACTACGGTACTTTTGAAAAGCCCGGAATATCTGCTGAAATTCTGGAATTCTGTGATCCTGGTGGGACCGATCGTGCTGTTTCAGCTGATCGTGGCATCGCTGGCGTCTTATGGATTTGCCAGGTACTCGGGGAAGCTGAGGTCATTGGTATTTTTCTCTTATGTGATATTGATGCTGATGCCGTATCAGGTAACGCTGGTACCAAATTATCTGGTGGCGGAAAAGCTGAATATATTAAATACGTACTGGGCCATCTGGCTGCCCGGGATCTTTTCACCCTTTGCAGTCTATCTGCTGACGAAGTTCATGAAGAGAATTCCTGTGGGAGTCATGGAAGCGGCACAGATCGACGGCGCCGGAGAGTGGCAGATCTATCGGCTGATCTGTATGCCGTTGTGCAAAGGAGCGCTGTGTTCCGCAGCCATTCTTGTATTTATCGATTACTGGAATATGGTGGAACAGCCGCTGATCCTGTTATCCGATGCGGAGACGCATCCCTTGTCCGTATTCTTAAGCAAGATCAATTCCGGAGAGATCGGACTGGCATTCGCCGTGGCTACGATCTACATGGTGCCCAGCCTTTTGGTATTTCTCTATGGAGAAGAATATCTGGTAGACGGAATTACCTACCAGGGCGGTGTCAAAGGCTAGGATCACTGATTTTTGATGATATACCGGCATGGATCCGACTGTCGGAGTACAGATAGAAAGAGAAGTATAGAGGAGAAGCAAGATGAACGAGAACGGTGGAAAAAAGAGAAGAGAATGGGTAAAAAATGCAGCCATTATATTCTTGTCTGTAATGTTAGTGCTGACATTTTTCTCCAACACATTTATGAACTATTCCCTTCCGGAGGTGGCGGCACAATATGTACAGTCCGGCACCATCACGGCGAAGATCCGCGGAACCGGCACGGTGGAGAGCGGAGATCCCTATAATGTAAAGATAAGTGAAACCCGTACGATCTCCAGCGTCCTGGTGAAGACCGGGGATAAGGTGGAGAAGGGAGCTCCCCTGCTGTTACTGGAGGATAAGGAAAGTAAGGAACTGACCGATGCCCAGGCAGCACTGGATAAGGCAATGCTGGATTTCGAACTGGCGCTTCTGTCCGGGGATATTTCCAATTCCGCCTTCCAAAATGTACAGAACGGCAATGTGTCTTCCCTCAATACCTATCAGAGCCGGATCGTAGCAGCGGAAGCGGAAATAGACAAATGGCAGAAGCAGGTGGATGAAGCTACGACAGCTATCAATCAGTTAAAGACCGCACAGGTGAATGTGGATGCCGGCGGAGCTCCCGACACCAGCTCGGAACAGAATAAGGTGAACGTGGTCCAGGCAGCATTAAACAGTGATGAGATCAAGATCGCGAAAGACAAGATCAGCGAATGGCAGGCAGCCCAGGCCACCTGTCAGGCAACTATCGATAAATACAATGAGAATATTGCAAGTTCGGTATCCGGTAATGGCTTTGTCAATCAGGTGACAGAGGACGAATACCGGCTGGCAGTGCAGAACAGGGACCAGTATCAGTCTCTGATCAATGAACGTCAGGCATTCATCAATAACAATCCGGACAAAGTGAAAGCATATGATGAGAAGGTAAAAGCGCTTGCGGATGCCAACAAGGCACTGACAGAGAAGCAGAACAGTAAAACGAATAGTACCAATTCCCTGACAGTGCAGACCCAGAACTGGCAGACCGAACTGGATAAACGAAATATTCAGCTGAAAGCAGCTCAGGATACCAAGGCACAGCTATTGAAGGATATCTCCACAGAGCTGAATCTGGATTACCAGTTAGACAGCCTTAAGAAGCAGAGAGATGATATCGCAAAATTGCAGGAGAATGCGGTAGGCGCCAGCATCGAAGCCCCCATTTCGGGAACTATTACCAGTGTAACAGTCAAGGCAGGAGACGAGGCACAGCCGGATACTGCACTGGTGACCATGCAGCCGGAGGGTAAGGGCTTTACCATGAGCTTCTCCGTGACTAATGATCAGGCGAAGAGACTTTCCGTGGGAGATAAGGCAGACCTGGTGAACTCCTGGAGATACAGTGATATGGATATTACCCTGGCAAGCATCAAGCCGGATACCACAGATCCCGGACAGAAGAAGCTGTTGACCTTTGATATCACCGGAGATGAAGTGACACCCGGACAGTCCTTGAATGTATCCGTAGGACAGAAGAGTGCCAATTACGATCTGATCGTACCCAACAGTGCCATCCGTGAGGACAGTAACGGCAAGTTTATCCTGATCGTGGAATCCAAGAGCAGCCCCTTAGGTAACCGTTATGTGGCAACCCGTGTGGATGTGGAGGTACTGGCAAGTGATGACACCCAGTCCGCAGTGAGCGGAGCTTTATATGGCTATGAATTTGTCATTACGACATCTACCCAGCCGGTAGAGGCAGGAAAGCTGGTCAGACTGGCAAATAATTCATAAGCGTTTAATCTTACAGGAAGGAAGAAACAGACTATATGTTTCGGATGCAGATACAGAGTAAAAAAAAGTGCATATGGTATTGCAGTGCGGCAGTATCCTTCCTACTGTTCCTGCTATTGAATCTATGGTGTGATCATCTGGTCAATATGCAGGACGCCCAGCAGATGGCCGGACGCTGGAGTGAAAAAAAGGATGTGGCACAGGTCAGCTGCTTTTTCTCCTCCAAAGCGGAAGTGACGGAGGATACCATTCAAAGCTTTGAATATTCACTGAAAAATGTGCTGCAGGAGGCCTCTATTACAGAGACCTCAGAGAATCCAAGTGCCAGACTCTGGGTGGATGCTTATAGCGCAGACGGTAAGATCACCCTGGTAAACGGAAGGAATACACTGGATGCCAATGCGATTGGGATCGGAGGGGATTTTTTTCTGTTCCATCCGTTAAAGCTGATCACCGGCTCCTATTTTTCCGGTAACGATCTGATGCAGGACTATTGTATCATTGATCAGGATGCGGCATGGCAGCTGTTCGGCTCCAATGATGTGGTGGGAATGACCGTATATATTGGCAATGTTCCGCACATTGTGACCGGAGTGGTACGCAGACCCCAGGGCAGAATGGAAAAGGCAGCAGGCTTAACTTCCACGGTAGTCTATGTATCTTATGAGACCCTGGAGGCCTATGGGACCAACAACGGTATCAATCATTATGAGATCGTGATGCCGAACCCTGTGGATGAGTTCGCCTACGGCAAAGTAAAAGAAGGGATCGGTATAGACGAGAAAAACGTCGAGATCGTGGAAAACAGCAGACGGTATTCCCTGCCCAACCGGATCAAAACAATCCTTGCCTTCGGAACACGTTCCATGAACGGCAAAGCCATCATCTACCCCTACTGGGAGAATCTGGCGAGAGGCTATGAAGACATTATTGCATTACTTACAGTATTTATGCTGTTTCTGTTATTATATCCGGTAGTGACCGTTATCTGGTGCTTTGTACACTGGTGGCGCCATAAGGGCTGGACTTTGAAGGATGTATGGCATACCGGTAAGGATAAGGCAGAGCGGGCTGTGGAACGCCGCAGGGAGAAAAAGCACTCCCACAAAGAGAGGGATGTCCTGGAGGAACTGGAACGGGAGCTGGAGGAAGACCCTTATGCTGACAGTGAATTCTCCTGGCTGACGGATGAGCCGGCGGTGGAAGCAGAGACAAAAGAGGAACAGCAGTCGTAAAACAACAGACACAGACAAGAAAAGGAGAGGGAGAATGAAAAAGAAAGGGAAAAAACTGATCAGTATCGCGTTGACCGTGGCAATGATCGCAGGTCTGACTGCCTGTGGAAAGGGTAACGGCGGGAACGGAAACGGTGGCAGCAGTGCGGCCGATGCCAGTCTTGCAAAACAGTATGTATTTAAGGAACAGGCGCTGGATCTCAATATGGATTCAGACAATATGAATATTGATCTGCTGACCAAAAAGGGAGATACGATTTACCTTCTGTTTGAGACCTATGACTATTCCGAGAACGGCAGTCAGAGTAAGCTGCATCTTGCTACAATGAAGCAGGACGGTACCGTCATCGACACCGTAGAACTGCCTATGTGGAGGGAAGGAGAGGCTCCGGCGACTCCGGCACCTGCACAGGACGGTGAGGATCCTGTAGATACACCTGCGGATGGAGCGGACGGAAGTGAAGCAATGCCGCTTACAGAGCAGGAGACCAGCACACAGGATATTACGGCAGCGGATATGCATGTGGTAGATGCACCGGCAGGGAACAGCAGTTATACTTACACATCGCTCAACAATTGCACGATCGGTTCGGATGGGAATGTTTACGGAATACGCAATTACTATAGTGAGACATATTCCGAAGACGATTACAGCAGTACGAATGATTATGCATTGATCTGCTGGAGCGCGGATGGAACTATCAAATGGGAAGCTGATCTGAATGATATGAATACGGAAGAAAGCTATTCCTGGGTACATAGTATCATCCCCAATGAGGATGGAAGCCTGACACTGCTGTTAAGCGGTGATAAAATAGAGAAATGCACTGTGACGGAAGAGGGTATCACAGACCGGAAGGAGCTGCCGGAGACAGTAGCAACATTGTTCAACAATGCAAGCTCGAATATCATTACGCCGGATGGCAAGCTGCAGATCATCTATTATGATGAGAGCAATTACACGGATATGTATATCGCAACCTATGATCCTGCAACAGATGCGGTATCAGAAGGAATAAAGCTTTCTTCGACACTGACCAACGGCGGTTATTATAATATGGTGCCCGGAGACGGTGACATCCTGTACTATGCCGATAGTAACGGCCTGTTCAGTTATAATGTGCAGACACAGGAGTCGAAGCAGATCATGAGTTATATCAATTCGGATCTGGCTGCCGGCAGCCTGAACAATTTCCTGGTACTGGACGAGGAACAGTTCCTGGGCTTTTACTATGATAACAACGAAGGCAAAATGTGCGGCGGTCTGTTCACCCACGTGAAGCCGGAGGATATCAAGGACCGGATCGTCCTTACACTGGCCGGTAACTATATTGACTATGATCTGAAGAAAAAAGTAGTAGAGTATAATAAGTCCGGTGACACCTATCGTATTGTAGTCAAGGAATACAGTACCTACAACACTTCAGAGGATTATACTCTCGGTGTGAAGCAGTTAAATAATGATATCATCTCCGGAGGAATGCCGGATATTCTGGTCGTGGACAGCAATATGTCAATGGACAGCTATATTGCCAAGGGACTGGTGGCAAATGTGGATGATCTCATTGCGGGGGATGAGGAATTATCTAAAAACGACTATCTGCAGAATGTCTGGGATGCGTACCGTGTGGATGGTAAACTGTACTATGTGATTCCTTCGTTCTATATCTCTACTATGGTAGGAAAAGAATCTATTTTCGGTGACCGTACCTCCATTACTATGGAAGAGCTGCAGACGATCCGGGATACCATGCCGGAAGGAACCGCAATCTTCAGTGATGAGACCAGAGACAGCTTCCTGTATACTATGATGAATTATTGTGGCAGTGATTTCGTGGATGTATCCACCGGAAAATGTGCATTTGATACGGATAATTTTGTGGCAATGCTGACCTATGCAGCCGGGCTGCCGGTAGAATATGGAGAGGATTACTGGGGAGAGGATTACTGGAATAACTATGAATCCCAGTTCCGTGAGGACAGAACCCTGCTGGATGGCATCTCCATCAGCAACATCCGTGATCTGAACGGTACGATCAACGGTGTCTTCGGTGAGGATATCTCCTTTGTGGGCTTCCCGACCGATGGAGACATGGGATCCGTATTATGGGCAGGTAACAGGATGTATGCCCTGTCTGCAAAATCCAAGAACCTGGACGGTGCGTGGGAATTCCTGCGCTACTATCTGACACAGGAATATCAGGATAAGATACAGGAACAGGAATACAATCTTCCGGTACTTCGCAGCACCTTTGAGAAGAATGTGCAGGATGCTACGAAGAAGCCGTACTATATGGATGAGAACGGCAACAAAGTGGAATACGATGAGACCTATTATATCAACGGTGAGGAAATACTGCTGCCGCAGCTGACACAGGAGCAGGTGGACAGAATCGTAAGCTTTGTGGAAAGTGTGAATAAGAGGGGATACTATAATGAGGCAATCTCCAATATCATTTCGGAAGAAGCCGGTGCATACTTCTCAGGGCAGAAGAGTGCGAGGGATGTGGCAGGTGTCATTCAGAGCCGTGTACAGGTCTATGTAAACGAGAACAGATAAACGGAAGATAGCACTGCGTGGAGCAGAATAGTAAAAGATGGCGGTCTGTTGAAAAACAGGCCGCCATTTATAGTAAGGTGCTTCAGCTAAGGCGGATGGGAATGCCCTGCTTTTTCAGATGTGTCGTCAGGGTAAGCTCCTGTCCGTGTTCCCTTAGCCACTGTTTATAGATCCGGTAATCCGGCATGATGCGCTCGACCATGTTCCAGAAGTCCTTCGAATGGTTCATATGAGTCAGGTGGCAGAGCTCGTGGACTACCACATAATCCAGAGGACCGGCAGGACCGTAGATCAGACGGTAATTGAAGGATAAAGTCCCTCTTGAGGAACAGCTTCCCCAGCGGGTCTTCTGGTCACGGATGGTGATAGAAGTATAGTGGCCGCCGGTGAAGCGGTGGTAGTATTCCACACGGTTCGTAAACACTTCTCTGGCAGCATTCCGATATCGGTTTTCCAAAGCCTGCAGCCTGCGGAGCTCCGCAACGGTCAGAGGCTGATTTTCATATAGATTCATGAGAGTGCCTTTCGCATACAGGGATGTTGATCCTCTGGGTATCTTTGTAAGTTTGAACAGATTAAATATACTGCGTATGGCTTGAAAAGTAAACGCAGAAATTGTAGAATAGTGCGTGACGGCTCGTGGACGGAACCGTTACAGGAAAGGAAAACAGTAAATACTATGGGTAAATGTATTTTGATCGGCGCAGGAGATCTCACGATGGGAGAGCTGTCTGTGACAGAGGAAGATTATGTGATCGCGGTGGACGGCGGCTTAAGCTACTGCGGGATCCTGAATGTTGAGCCGGACCTGATTATCGGAGATTTTGACTCGATGAGCGAACAGGAGAAGCTTGCTGTGGAACAGTTACAACAGACCGTTCCGGAGAAGATCTGCCGCCTGCCGGAGTGTAAGGATGACACAGACATGTTGGCAGCTATCAAGCGGGGGCTGGAGCTGGGTTATAACGATTTCCGTATTTATGCGGCCACCGGTGGGAGATTTGACCATACCCTGGCGAATATCCAGTGTCTGCTGTATCTCAAAAATCACGGTGCGGTGGGGTACCTGGTAGACGGTACGGGAATGGTGCTGGTACTGCAGAACGAAGCCGTGCATTTCCGGAAGGAGCTGGAGGGCACCATGTCGCTGTTTGCCCTGACGAAGGAGGCAAAAGGCGTGAATATCCGCGGCATGAAATATCCTTTGGAAAATGCCGTGATCACCAACGATTTCCCCATCGGGATCAGCAATGAATTCCTGGGAGAGGAAGCGGAAGTGTCCGTAGAGGACGGCGAACTGGTATGCATGATCCGGTACTATGAGGATGAAGTATAACCATGGCAGCCGGAAATGTACGCTTCGAAGATGATCAAGGAGGTGGCACCGAATGTCCACCTCCTTGGTGTTTTTACGAAAAAAATCTTTAGAAAATCTTTCGTTTTTTCAGTAGTTGAAATTAGGGATTATAACGTAGAATCAGAAACAGACAGGGGAGAGGATCCCCTTGCCGCATGCGGCAGAATGAGAGGGAGTCATGGAGAACAATAAATATCATATTCTCATCGTGGAGGATGATAAGGAAATCCGGGATGGTGTGGAGATTTACCTGAAAAATCAGGGGTATCAGGTATGGAAAGCTGCCAACGGTAAGGAAGGACTGGAGATCGTAGCACAGGAGGAGATCCATCTGGCTATCCTGGATATTATGATGCCGGTGATGGACGGTGTGACGATGTTAATGAAGCTGCGGGAGCAGAATCACGAGTTCCCGGTGATCATGCTGTCCGCCAAGTCCGAGGAAGTGGATAAGATCATGGGATTAAATATGGGGGCGGATGACTATGTGACCAAACCCTTTACGCCGTTGGAGCTGTTGGCGAGGGTGAATTCCCATCTGCGCAGATATTCCAAATATCTGACGGCAGTCAGTGGGGAAGAACAGGAAAAATCCCATGTGTATACCATCGGTGGACTGGAACTGAACGAAGAAACCGTGGAAGTGACGGTGGACGGAGAAGCAGTGAAGCTGACTCCTATGGAATTCAAGATCGTGCAGCTCCTGATCAAGAACCCGGGCAGAGTATTTTCCGCGGATGAGATCTACGAGCGTATCTGGAACGAGAAAGCGGTCAACACCGATACCATTATGGTACATGTGCGGAATATCCGCGAAAAAATCGAGATCGATCCGCGAAATCCCAAGTATCTGAAAGTGGTATGGGGCGTAGGATATAAGATCGACAAACAATAAATGCGGCTGTGGGAAACAAAGCGTTTCGGCAGACAGAGGGAAATGACCGGAGAGGTGTAAGAATGGAACAGGTAACAGAGGCTGTGAAAGCGGAGACAACAGAAAACAGGGAAAATCGAGGAAACCGAGGAAACAGAAAGCCTGCAGTAAAATGGCTGATCATCGGACTGATTGTCAGTCTGGCAGCTTCCGGCATTTTTACCGCCTGCTACGGAATCTTCGAGCGTAGAGCGGAGAGCAGGAGGAACGAACAATACATTGAGGATCCGCTGGAGACGTCGAATACGATTACTTATCTGTATCAGAACTGCTATCTGCTCTACCGCGATCTGTACAACAAAGAGCATCAGACTTCCTTAAGCTATGGAGAATTATATATGCAGTCCACGGAGGGGAATGAATGGCTCAATGATGACCAGAAGCGGGCAGAAATGGCGGACGGAGATACGGAGGACCTCACCATACCGGAAGGAGAAGATCTCGAAGACTATGTAGCCCAGGGAAGCTTTGCAGTACAGACCAGGGAATACCTGGAAGAGCACTTCAATACCCTGGAAAGCTCCTTCAGTCAGTTGAATAATTTGTATGATTACAGGATCCGGGATACGAAGACCGGAGAGATCCTAAGCAATCTGGCGGATACGGATATCGTGGCGGAGGACCAGAGCTTTTATCTGACTTTTGTATTTGACGCCTATGGAAATGATGCCACCTTAGGGAATACGGTGATCGGATCGGATACGACAACCCTTCGCAAGACAGCGGCGGAAGTGATCCGTAATTGCGGTCTTACGCGAATGGTGGATGCCAATATGGACACAACGATCGATGCCGGTCATAATACCATGTTCCGGCTGGAAATGCCGAAAAATTGTGAGATCACCTTCTGCATTTCCAGACAGGCGGCACAGAGTCTGGGACAGAACGGTCAGTATATTTATTATGATCAGGACATGAACAATGTCAGTGTTTACTTTTCCATGGGAGATCAGTATACATCCTACTATCTGTCCGGATGCCAGCAGGTATTTCTGCTCCTGACATTCTTGATCTTCCTGCTGGCGCTTGTATTGCCGGGACTTGGGGAAGAGAGAGCCTGGGAGAAGGTGGTTCTGCTGAAGCTGCCTGTCGAGGCGATCGTTGTGATCCTTGTGGTGATCGCCGGCATTGGAAGTGAACAGGTGGTAGGACTGGTATCCTGGGTAAGGAGCGGTCATGCGCTGAACACGGTTTTACAGGGAAACAGTGCGCAGATACAGATGTTGACCACAATACTGACCTATGCATTAAATGTTCTGGCAGTGGCAGCCTTGTTTTTCATTGCTTGGTGCCTGGGTGTGTCCCTGCGGGCAATGCGCACCATGGGAATACGCGGATATTTCCATGAGAGATGTCTGTGCTATATGCTGGTTCCTGCCTGGAAAAAATTATGGCAAGGGATCAAAAAAGTGTGGACCGTCGGACGTGATAAGGTGGTGGATGTCTATCATGATGCGGAGCATTTTGATGTCACAAAGGATACTAAGAAGCTGATCCTGCGGATCGTATTGTGGAATGCCTTGATCCTGGTGGTGATATGCAGTCTGCCGCTGGGAGGACTGACCATCGCAATCATCTATTCTGTGATACTGTACTTTCTGCTGCGGCGCTATATCAGCAAATTACAGAAAAAGTATGGTTTGTTATTAAAGGCCACCAATGAGATCGCCAAGGGCAATCTGAATGTGACCATTGAGGAAGATCTGGGCGTGTTTGAACCCTTTAAACCACAGATCTACCGGATCGAGGAAGGCTTCCGCAATGCGGTGGCGGAGGAAGTGAAGAGCCAGCGGATGAAGTCGGAGCTGATCACGAATGTATCCCACGATCTGAAGACGCCACTGACAGCTATCATTACTTATGTAAAGCTGCTACAGGAGCCGGGAGTGACGGAAGAACAGAGGAAAGAGTACTTAGAGACGTTGGATCGTAAATCGTTGCGCCTGAAGGCATTGATCGAGGACCTGTTCGAAGTCAGCAAGGCAAATTCCCAGAATATCACGCTCGACATCCGTGATGTGGATATCGTAAGCATGGTGAAACAGGTCGAATTCGAGATGGAAGATAAGTTGGCGGATGCCGGACTGGATGTGCGGATGAGCATGCCGGAGGAGAAGGTCATCGTGCCGTTAGACAGTCATAAGACTTTCCGGATTTTTGAAAATCTGTTTGGCAATATTGCAAAATATGCTCTGCCGGGAACCAGAGTCTATGTCAACGGTTTTACGGCAAAGGATGAGGTGACCATTATCTTAAAAAACATCACAGCGCAGGAATTATCCGTATCGGGAGAGGAACTGACCGAGCGATTCGTCAGAGGGGATGCTTCCCGTAACACAGAAGGAAGCGGACTGGGACTGGCAATTGCAAAAAGCTTTACAGAAATTCAGGGCGGAAAGTTCCGGATCGAACTGGACGGAGATTTATTCAAGGTGGTGCTGATCTGGAAGGTAAAACAGGAGAATAAGGAGCCGGAAAATGCTAATTCAGCCCAAATGGAGAATAAATAACCCAAGATAATGATATTAAAATAAATCAATAAATTAAAGCAAAAACATCCGTATTTATGTAGAAATAGGTTAAATGCGGATGTTTTCAATTAGATATTAGTATGCTACAATGTATCTTGTTCGGAGCCGGATGATGAGAGAAAAAGCAAGCTGGTTCATCGATACGATTCGGATAGTTAAGAAGTAGGAAGAGAAAAAGGAGCCGTGAATAAATGGGAATGACAATGACACAGAAGATACTTGCACAGGCAGCAGGTCTTACGCAGGTACAGGCAGGACAGCTGATCGAGGCACAGCTGGATCTGGTGCTGGGCAACGATATCACCAGTCCGGTGGCAATCAAGGAAATGGATAAAATGAAGGTACAGGGAGTGTTTGATAAGGATAAGATCGCACTGGTACCGGATCATTTTGTTCCCAATAAGGATATTAAATCTGCGGAGCACTGCAAATGTGTCCGTGAGTTTGCAAGACGCAATGAGATCACCAATTATTTCGAAGTAGGAGAGATGGGTATCGAACATGCACTGCTTCCCGAGAAAGGACTTACCGTAGCCGGAGATGTGATCATCGGTGCGGATTCCCATACCTGTACTTACGGTGCGCTGGGTGCATTTTCCACCGGTGTGGGAAGCACGGATATGGCAGCCGGTATGGCTACCGGCAAGGCATGGTTCAAAGTACCTGCGGCGATCAAATTCAATCTGACCGGCAAACCCGCAGAATGGGTCAGCGGTAAGGATGTGATCTTACATATCATCGGCATGATCGGTGTGGACGGTGCACTGTATAAGTCTATGGAATTTGTGGGAGACGGTATTGCTAATCTGTCCATGGATGACCGCTTCACCATTGCCAACATGGCTATCGAAGCCGGCGGTAAGAACGGTATTTTCCCTGTGGATGAGAAGGCTATTGCTTACATGAAAGAGCATTCAAAACGCCCCTATAAGGTATTTGAAGCAGATCCGGATGCACAGTACGATGCAGAATATACCATTGATCTGAGCACCTTACGGCCGACCGTGGCATTCCCGCATCTGCCGGAGAATACACATACTATCGATGAGATTCACGAGATGGAGCCTATCGCCATTGATCAGGTAGTGATCGGATCCTGTACCAACGGACGTATCGACGATCTGCGCACCGCAGCGAAGGTACTTGCAGGCAGACATGTGGCAAAGGGAATGCGCTGTATCGTGATCCCCGCCACCCAGTCCATCTACATGCAGGCAATGGAAGAGGGACTTCTTAAGACCTTCATCGAAGCGGGAGCAGTGGTAAGTACACCTACCTGCGGACCCTGCCTTGGCGGATATATGGGTATCCTGGCGGAGGGGGAGAGATGTGTCTCCACGACCAACCGTAATTTCGTGGGACGTATGGGACATGTAAAGAGTGAGATCTATCTGGCGAGCCCTGCAGTGGCAGCAGCCAGCGCTATCACCGGCAAGATTTCCTGCCCTTGTGAACTGAAATAAAATAAAAGAGGTAATAGAAAATGAACAACGCAAAAGGAATAGTTTTCAAATTCGGGGATAACGTGGATACAGATGTTATCATTCCCGCAAGATACCTGAATTCATCCGATCCTGCAGAACTGGCGACTCACTGCATGGAGGATATTGACAAGGACTTTATCAAAAATGTGAAAAAAGGTGACATTATCGTAGCGGAGAAAAACTTCGGCTGCGGCTCTTCCAGAGAGCATGCCCCCATCGCCATCAAGGCGGCAGGCGTCAGCTGCGTCATCGCCGAGACCTTCGCAAGAATCTTCTACCGTAATGCCATCAATATCGGGTTGCCCATCATTGAGTGTCCAGAGGCATCCCGCAAGATCAACAATGGCGATGAAGTCGAGATCGACTTCAATACCGGCGTGATCAAAGATCTCACCACCGGCGAGAGCTTCCAGGGACAGGCATTCCCTGAGTTCATGCAGAAGATCATTGCCGCAGAGGGATTGATCAACTATATCAACAGCCAAAAATAGAAACAGCTTTTAAGCTTACAAAAAGACCTCCCTGTTACCGTTTCCGGAATACAGGGAGGTATTTTTAAATTCTAGTCTTATTAAGTTAAGCTTTTTTATTGATCATGGCACGTTTTCTCAGGGTCGGATCCAGGATCTTCTTACGGATACGAAGGTTTGTGGGAGTTACCTCCAACAGCTCGTCGGTATCGATGAAGTCCAGAGCCTGCTCCAGAGACAGGATCTTGGGCGGTGTCAGACGCAGAGCTTCGTCGGCGCTGGAGGAACGGGTGTTGGTCAGCTGCTTTTTCTTGCAGACATTGATCTCGATGTCCTCACTGCGGCCGGTCTGACCGATGACCATACCGGAGTATACTTTCTCGCCGGGTCCGATGAAGAGAGTACCGCGTTCCTGTGCATTGTACAGACCGTAGGTGATAGATTCACCGGATTCGAAAGCGATCAGGGAACCCATCTTACGATACTGGATATCTCCCTTGTAGGGACCGTAGTCATCAAATACGGTGTTCAGGATACCGTTACCCTTGGTGTCGGTCATGAACTCGCCACGGTAACCGATCAGTCCTCTTGCGGGGATGGAGAACTCCAGACGGGTGTAAGTGCCGCCGGAAATGGAACCCATGTTTCGAAGCTCACCTTTCCGCTGTCCCAGCTTCTCGATGACAGCACCGGCAAACTCGTTGGGGACATCGATATAAGCCAGCTCCATGGGCTCTAACTTTTTACCGTTTTCATCGGTATGATACAGAACCTCTGCCTTACTTACGGCGAATTCGAAACCTTCACGACGCATATTCTCGATCAACACGGACAGATGCAGCTCACCACGGCCGGATACTTTGAAACGGTCGGGAGAATCGGTCTCTTCCACACGTAAGGAGACATCGGTATTTAACTCGCGGAACAGTCTGTCACGCAGGTGACGGCTGGTAACGAATTTACCCTCCTGGCCTGCCAGAGGAGAATCATTTACCATGAACTGCATGGCGATGGTGGGCTCACTGATCTTCTGGAAAGGAATGGGTACCACATTTTCCGGAGAGCAGATGGTGTCACCGATGTGAAGCTCGCTGATACCGGAGACGGCAACGATGGAACCGATGCCTGCTTCCTTGACTTCTACTTTATTCAGACCGTCGAACTCATACAGCTTGCTGACCTTGGTCTTGATGATCTTGTCGGGGTTGTGGTGGTTACAGATGACCACATCCTGATTCACACGGATGGTACCGTTGTCTACCTTACCGACACCGATACGTCCTACATATTCATTATAATCGATGGTACTGATCAGTACCTGGGTAGCTGCCTCGGGGTCACCTTCGGGAGCGGGAATGTAGTTGATGATGGTCTCGAACAGAGGCTCCATATCAGTACCCATCTCGTCGGCATCCAGGGAAGCAATACCTGCCTTGGCGGAAGCGTACACAAAAGGACAGTCTAACTGGGAATCGTCCGCATCCAGTTCTAAGAACAGCTCCAGTACTTCGTCTACGACTTCATCGGGTCTTGCTTCGGGTCGATCGATCTTGTTGATACATACGATAACGGGAAGCTTTAATTCCAGAGCCTTACGGAGTACGAATTTGGTCTGGGGCATAGCACCTTCGAAAGCATCTACTACCAGGATAACACCGTTTACCATCTTCAGGACACGTTCTACTTCGCCGCCGAAGTCTGCGTGACCCGGGGTGTCGATGATGTTGATCTTGGTACCCTTATACATAACAGCAGTGTTCTTGGACAGAATCGTGATACCACGCTCGCGCTCGATATCGTTGGAGTCCATGACACGCTCAGCAACTTCCTGATTTTCACGGAATACACCGCTTTGTTTTAACAGCTCATCCACCAAGGTGGTTTTACCGTGGTCTACGTGAGCAATGATTGCAACGTTTCTGACATCTTCTCTTTTTTGTCTCATAAAAATCCTTGCCTTTCTAAAAATGCGTGCAGCTGATTTATCCTTTTTTCAAACTGTTTCAGTATAGCACTTATCATTTCCGGACGCAAGAAAAAACCGTGTAAAATCAACGTTTTTGGTGGTTTCTAACAACTTTTGGGCGGTATTTGCATTTTTATGCGATGGGTTTTAGTACTCAAACGATAAAAAATAGAGTATAAATAGTAGTGCAATACATAAGGATTGTTGTAGAAGAGTCAGAAGATGTAGAAGGGAGAACAAAAATGACAGATAAGGTTATTGAAAACAATCAGGTAACGGTGATGGGGGAAGTGGTAAGCGATTTTTCCTACAGCCATGAGATCTACGGGGAAGGATTCTACATGGTGGACTTAAGGTGTACGAGACTGAGTGACAGCTTTGACATCATACCGGTGATGGTCTCGGAGAGACTTTTAGATGTGACAGCGAGCTATATTGGAATGCTTTTGTGCGTTAATGGGCAGTTCCGGTCCTATAACCGTCATGAGGAGCGTAAGAACAGACTGGTATTGTCTGTGTTTGCCAGAGAGGTGAAATTTATTGAGGAGATGGAAGAAAGTTCCAAGACGAACCAGATCTATCTCGATGGATATATATGTAAGGAGCCGGTATACCGCAAGACACCGTTAGGAAGGGAGATCGCAGACCTGCTGCTTGCCGTGAACCGCCCTTACGGCAAATCTGATTACATTCCCTGCATCTGCTGGGGACGCAATGCACGCTATGCAGAACATTTCAAAGTGGGCGAGCGCTGTGCTATCTGGGGACGGATCCAAAGCCGTGAATATATGAAGAAACTGGATGAAGAAAATGTGGAGAAACGTGTCGCATTCGAAGTGTCCGTCAGCAAACTGGAGCTGTTGGAGGAAGCCCGGGAATCCATAGTCTGACGACAAAAGATTGCAAAAATTTACAATATATGGTATAAAGAAATGCATAAGTAACTGACAACTGCGGACAGCTACCTGCCGCAAACGCAGATAGACCATGAGGTGTGTAATGGCAGAAGGATGCATCTATATTTATACCGGCGATGGCAGAGGCAAATCACCGGCAGCGATCGGAAGAGCAGTACAGGCAGCAGTAGAGGGGAAGAGAGTCGTTATCATTCAGTTCCTGAAGGGAAAGGGACTGGAGGATTCGGATTTCCTGCGCAGGATGGAACCGGAGATCAAATTGTTCCGTTTCGAAAAATCGGACAGCAATTTTGCAGAATTGCCTGAGGAGAAGAAGCAGGAGGAGATCCAGAACATCCGTAACGGAATCGGCTTTGCTAAAAAGGTGCTGACCACCGGAGAATGCGATCTGCTGATCTTAGATGAAGTGCTGGGACTGGTGGAAAAGGATATCATTACAGTGGATACTCTGAAGGCACTGTTGGAATGCAGAGGAGATACGGATGTGATCCTGACAGGAATCACTCTGAACGATGAAATATGCGTTCTGGCAGATGAAGTATCCAAGATCGAGACCGTAAAATTCAAGGTCTGGGATTGACAGTCACATGGGTTAATGCTATCATAAAATTATATTTAAGAAGATAGAGGTTGCGTTTTTCAAGAGTATTTTTTCGGAGGTAACAGGTACCGTTGAGGGAAGAAGAAAGGGGAACACGCCGAAAGATAAGGTATCCTGTATATTGTTATCTTGGGCATACGTTTAAGAAGCGTATGACTGTCATCTCGTAAGCAGATGGGGCGCTATCAAATAAGCTTGGATAATCAGCGCCGGCGCCATTGTGCGCTGGCGTTTTGCAAATGGAGGAAACATATGGCTATTTTTAAAGGAGCAGGCGTGGCAATCGTCACACCCATGAACGAAGACGGATCTGTCAACTATGAGAAATTCGGTGAACTGATCGAATTCCAGATCGCAAACGGCACAGATGCCATTATCGTATGTGGTACTACAGGAGAATCCTCAACGTTGACCCATGAGGAACATCTGGATACCATCAAATACTGTGTAGACAAAGTAGCGAAGAGAATCCCCGTAGTGGCCGGTACCGGTTCTAATTGTACCGATACCGCAGTATATCTGTCCCAGGAAGCGGAAAAATACGGTGTGGACGGCATCCTGCTGGTAAGCCCCTATTACAATAAAGCAACCCAGAAGGGATTGTATCGTCACTTCAAGACCGTTGCGGATTCCGTGAAGGTTCCTGCTATTCTGTACAACGTGCCCAGCCGCACCGGCTGCAATATCCTGCCGGAGACTGTGGTGAAGCTGTGTAAGGATGTAGAGAACATCGTAGGTATCAAGGAAGCCAGCGGCAATATCAGCCAGATCGCACATCTGGCAGCTATCGGTCAGGGCGTCGTGGATATCTATTCCGGCAATGATGACCAGATCGTACCTATCCTGTCTCTGGGCGGTATCGGAGTTATCTCCGTGCTTTCCAATGTAGCACCTACACAGACTCACGAGATCTGCCAGAAGTTCTTCGACGGAGATGTGGCAGGCAGCCGTCAGATGCAGCTGGATGCTATGGATCTGTGCAATGCACTGTTCTGCGAAGTGAACCCGATCCCGGTGAAGACAGCACTGAATATGATGGGAATGGGAGCCGGAGCGTTCCGTATGCCTCTGTGCGAAATGGATGAGGCAAATGCCAAGAGGCTTGAAAAAGCCCTGAAGGATTATGGTATCCTGTAGGCTGGAAATTAAAAAGCAAGAGTGGAAGAATCCCGCCTGTGAAATTTTTATCATAGGCGGGATGTTTTTAAGTATATAAGAATATTAAGATAGGAGAGAACAAAATGGTAAAAGTAATCATGCATGGATGTAACGGAAAAATGGGACAGGTGATCAGCGGACTGATCGCGGCAGATCCCGATATGGAATTGGTGGCGGGAATCGATGCCAGAGACGATGGACATAATCCTTACCCTGTATTCACGGATATTGCAAAATGCGATGTGGCTGCAGATTGCATCATTGATTTCTCTGCGGCAGTAGCAGTAGACAAGCTGTTAAATTACTGCGTAGAGAAGAAAATCCCCTGCGTGCTGTGCACCACCGGCCTGTCCGAGGCACAGCTGGCGAAAGTAGACGAAGCAGCGAAAAAGGTGGCCATCTTAAAATCCGCCAATATGTCCCTGGGTATCAACCTGATGTTAAAACTGTTAAAAGAAGCTGCCGGGGTACTGGCAAATGCAGGCTTCGATATAGAGATCGTGGAGAAGCACCACAATCTGAAGGTAGACGCTCCCAGCGGCACCGCACTGGCACTGGCGGACTCCATTAACGAAGAATTCGATAACGAATACGAATACGTCTACGACCGCAGTACACGCAGAGAACGCAGACCCAAGAAAGAGATCGGCATCAGTGCCGTCAGAGGCGGCACCATCGTCGGCGACCACGATGTCATCTTCGCCGGAGCAGACGAAGTCGTAACCTTCTCCCATACCGCCTACTCCAAAGCTGTATTCGGCAAAGGGGCCGTACAGGCTGCCAAATTCCTGGCAGGCAAACCCGCCGGCATGTACAACATGTCTGATGTTATCGATGCAGCAATGTAATCAGTATATTGCTGAATTTTTCAAGAAACCAGTGGGACACATTGGGGTAAGGACAAGCAGACTCTAAGCAACCGTCGGTACTTAGCGGGCGTACTTTGACCGCTTATGTAC
>ERZ1504226.241-NODE-241-length-20281-cov-4.253337_pt1 | contig 20281 bp, 10 predicted proteins | sample MGYA00572419_ERZ1504226 | MGnify/ENA primary metagenome ERZ1504226 (study PRJEB39906, sample SAMEA3182065) | gut metagenome | biome: human; feature: gut; material: Stool; isolation source: human stools | place: Canada | collected 2013-01-28 ...
TATTTTGAAATATGCAATATCTTTGCAAAAAAAATATCGAAGATGGATAAAATAATTGGGTTGGGCAATGCTTTGGTTGATGCACTGGCAATCATTGAGGATGATAATATTTTGACGGAGATGCAGCTCCCGAAAGGAAGTATGACTCTGATTGATGAAGATAAGTTCTTGAAAATTAGTGAGTATTTCAGCCGGATGGAGACGCATCTGGCTAACGGAGGTTCTGCCGGAAACGCAATTCGGGCAATGGCATGCCTTGGTGCGGGTACGGGATTCATCGGAAAAGTAAGCAATGACTTTTATGGTAACTTTTTCCGGGATAGTCTGCTGGAGCATGGGACAGAGGCGGATTTATTGCTTTCCACTACCCTTCCGTCCGGTGTAGCCTCTACTTTCATTTCTCCTGATGGAGAGCGTACTTTCGGCACTTATTTGGGGGCGGCTTCTACATTGAAGGCGGAAGATCTTTCGCTGGATATGTTCAAAGGATATGCTTATTTGTTTATAGAGGGGTATCTGGTGCAAGACCATGATATGATTCTCCGTGCCATTGAGCTGGCTAAAGAGGCCGGTTTACAAGTATGTTTGGACATGGCGAGCTACAATATAGTAGAAGGAGACCTTGAATTTTTCTCTCTGTTGGTTAACAAATATGTGGATATTGTTTTTGCCAATGAAGAAGAGGTAAAGGCCTTTACAGGTAAGGAACCGGAGGAAGCATTGGACATCATTGCCAAAATGTGTAGCATAGCCATTGTAAAGGTGGGTGCCCGTGGTTCTCTGATTCGTAAAGGTACAGAGATGGTGCAGGTACAAGCGGCTCCGGTAGAGAAAGTGGTGGACACTACAGGAGCGGGTGACTATTTTGCGGCGGGTTTCTTGTATGGACTGACGTGTGGTTACTCGCTGGAGAAATGTGGCAAGATAGGCTCCCTTCTCTCCAAAGATGTGATACAAGTGGTGGGTACGGAGCTTCAGGTAGCACAATGGGAAAAAATTAAGGAAGAAATTTTATTAATTAATTAGCATATTATCACATAGACATATTATGAGAAGAATTTTAAAGATACGCTGGATGGTTGCCTTGCTGATTGTAGCGGGAGCCGTTTGTTTTTGGGGGTTTAAGAGTGGTGATAGCCGTAGTTTCCAAATAGCAAAGAATCTGGATATATTCAATTCCATTGTGAAAGAGTTGGATATGTTTTACGTGGATACGATTGATCCGAACAAGACTATCCGTGAAGGTATTGATGCCATGCTCTACTCGCTGGACCCCTACACGGAGTATTATCCGGAAGATGACCAAAGCGAACTGGAGCAGATGCTGAAGAATTCCTATGGTGGTATAGGTTCTGTGATTACTTGGAACCCGAAACTGAAACGTTCCATGATATCTGAGCCATATGAGAATATGCCCGCTGCCGATGTAGGCCTGAAAGCCGGAGATATTTTGATGGAGATTGACGGAAAAGACCTTGCCGGAAAGAATAACCAGGAAGTCAGCGAGATGCTCCGCGGACAAGTGGGTACCAGCTTCAAGCTGAAAGTGCAGCGTCCCGGTACAGAGAAACCGTTGGATTTCGACATTGTGCGCCGTTCCATCCAATTGCCGTTCATACCTTATTATACGGTGCTGGATAATAATATAGGTTATATCAATCTCAGCACCTTCTCGGGGAATCCTTCCAAGGAGTTCAAGCAGGCTTTTCTGGACTTGAAGAAGCGGGGGATGACTTCGTTGGTGATTGACCTGCGGAATAATGGAGGCGGCTTGCTGGATGAGTCCATAGAGATAGCCAATTTCTTTCTGCCTCGCGGAAAAACACTTGTGACGACAAAGGGTAAGATTAAGCAAGCCAGCAATACCTACAAGACGTTGCGTGAACCGTTGGATTTGGAAATTCCTTTGGCTGTTCTGGTCAATGGCGGAACGGCTTCTTCGTCAGAAATCCTTGCAGGCTCTTTGCAGGACCTTGACCGTGCGGTCATTATCGGTAACCGTACTTTCGGTAAGGGATTGGTGCAGACCACCCGTCCGTTGCCATACGGTGGTACCATGAAGCTGACGACTTCCAAATATTATATTCCCAGCGGCCGTTGTGTGCAGGCTATCGACTACAAGCACCGGAATGAGGACGGCAGTGTGGGACGTATTCCGGACAGCCTTACTACCGTGTTCCATACGGCTGCCGGACGTGAAGTGCGTGATGGTGGAGGCGTGACTCCGGACATTGCGGTGAAGCAGGAGAAGCTGCCCAACATTCTGTTCTATCTTGTCAATGACAATCTTATTTTCAATTATGCTACGGACTATTGCTTGAAACATCCTACCATTCCTTCAGCAGAGAAGTTTGAAATTACAGATGCCGATTACGCGGACTTCAAGGCGATGGTGAAAAAGGCGGACTTCAAATACGACCAGCAGACAGAGAAGATGCTGAAGAACCTGAAGGAGATGGCCGAATTTGAGGGCTATCTGACTGATGCTTCGAAAGAGTTTGAAGCGCTGGAGAAAAAATTGTCGCATAATCTGGACCGTGACCTTGACCATTTCTCCAAGGACATCAAGAGCATGATTGCGGTAGAAATCATCAAGCGTTATTATTTCCAGCGTGGAAGCATTATCCAGCAGTTGAAAGATGATGATGATTTGAAAGAGGCTGTAAAGATACTCACTGCTCCGGAAAAATATAAGGAAATGTTGAGTGCTCCGGCAGTGACGTCAATGTCTCTGCAACAAAGAAAGGAGACAGCCCCGGTTTTTCTGAGTACCGCTACGAGAGCAAATGAACATGTTTATGATGAAATAGTATAAGGACACTCTTAAGAGGATTCTTTTATTTGCTCCTTAATTTATACCGGATAGTCTCTGTATAAGCCTTTTATGAGCGACTATCCGGTTAAGTTGTTTGTAAGGTATTAACTTGTTTTATATTTTTGCAGGTGAAAATGAAAACATTGACAAGGTTATGAAACAATTGAATTCTCTGAAAGTATGGCTGTCTGTGGTATTGTTGCTTTGCTTCTCTCTTTCCGGACAAGCCCAGTTCCTGCGCACTTCCTACTTTATGGAAGGAAGTAACCAGCGTATGCAGCTCAATCCGGCCTTGATGCCGGGACGCGGTTATCTGAATATTCCCGTGATAGGTTCGTTGAATGCTACCGTCAACTCCAGTTCCCTGGGGTATAGGGATATTATGGACATTATTGAGAACAGTGATGATAGCGACTATTTCATGAGCAATGACTTTATGAACCGACTGGATGCTACCAATAACTTGAATGTGAATTTGAGTACCGACATTCTGTCTGCCGGGTGGTATAAAGGAAAGAACTTCTGGTCAGTCAATGTGGGGTTACGTAATGATATCGGTGCTGCCATACCGAAAACCATGTTCCAGTTTATGAATAACATGAGCAGCCGGGAGTTTGGTGACAATATTTCTGACTATTTGGGTATTAACGAAACCATTAATGGACAGAAGCTTGAGATAAATTCCTATGCGGAAGTCGGCCTTGGTTTTGCAAGGAATATAACAGACCGGCTGGCTGTAGGCGGTAAGGTGAAGATGCTGTTGGGTATTGGTAACTTAAAGCTGAACATCAACCGGATTCATGTGGAAACTCCTTCTGTCGGTTCTTCAGGAATGACGAGTAAAGCTTCCATTCAAGTGGATGCAACTTTGGAGAACTCGTCAAAGCTGTTAGAACTTCCCGAGAATGAGAGTGGCGATTATATCGATGAAATCGATTTTGGCAGTTTCGGTTTTGCCGGATATGGTGGGGCTATTGATTTGGGAGTATCTTACAAGTTACTGGATAAATTGACACTTTCTGCTTCAGTTCTTGATTTGGGCTTTATCAAATGGTCTAAATCGAATACCAGTATAGCGCGAGCCAATGCAGAGCAGACTTATGATCTTCTTGACCCGGCCTCGCAGCAGGAGTTCATGAATATTGTGAACAGCGGCGAGATTCTTAACTATGACATGTTGAAGCTCAAGACGGAGGAGGCTTCTGAGAAGAGCCGTACCCGTGGATTGACTTCTACAATGGTTCTTGGCGCTGAATATGCCTTATTGAATGATTGGCTGGTAGTGGGTGCCTTGTATACCGGTCGTTTTGCCAAACCGAAAACTTTGAATGAGTTGACTTTCTCTGCCTGCATCCGTCCGACGAATGCTTTCAATGTAGCTGCCAGCTATTCCGTACTTCAAGGAGCCGGTAAAACCTTCGGTCTGGCACTGAAACTGGGTCCTTTCTTTGCGGGAACAGACTATATGTTCTTTGGCAAGAATACGAAGAATGTCAATGCTTACTTGGGGGTTTCTATTCCTTTGGGAAAACAGAAAACGGCTGAAAATTAATAAAGTGAGTTATCAGTTGTCGCGGGTTATCTTTCTATAAAAGAGGATAATCTGCGATTTTGTTTTTACGAAAACGCAAAAAGCTTTATCTTTGCTGGTAAATACCTATAAACAGTACTCATGAGAATTGCAATAACGTTTCTCTTGTCTTTGGTTTTCAGTAGTTTGCTGCAAGCTTCACCCATACCTTTTTCTCCTATAGTGAGGAGCTATTCGGTGTCGGATTATAATGCCGGTATTCAGAATTGGTCTATTGCACAAGATGAAAGAGGGGTGATGTATTTTGGCAATAATAATGGACTGCTGGAATTTGATGGAAGTGCTTGGCGGTTGTATGAATTACCGACAAAAGGAATTGTGCGTGCTATATATATCAGTAAAGATGGAAGAATTTATGTAGGCTCTTACGAAGAATTCGGTTATTTTGTCCGTACTCCTTATAATACCCTTGAATATCATTCGCTAAAAGATGAGGTGAAGGATTTTACTTTTCATAACGATGAAATCTGGAACATTGTTTGCGTTCAAGGAGAAATTGTTTTTCAATCGTTTGGTTCTCTCTTTTTTTATAATGGAAATTCGGTGGAAGGTACTCGGATGAAGAGTCTTCCTCTGAACTTATTTCAGGTTGGAAATACTTTTTATTCTCAAAGAATAAATGGTGGACTTTGTGTCTTTTCTGGCAGGAAAATGGAAGAACTTATTCCCAGAAAGGCATTTGGGAATAGCGATGTCCTGGCCGGGCTTCCTTATGATGATGCGGTTTTAATGCTTACCCGTAATCAGGGAGGTTTTCTCTATCGAGATGGGAGGGTGGAAAAATGGGAAACCGAATGTGATGATGTATTCAGGAAGCATACCATTAATCGTGCGGTGATGACCAAAGACAGTTGCTACGTTGTTGGCACAATATCCGATGGCATATATGCGTTGGATAAAAAAGGAAAGCTGATTTGGAAGGTCAATACGGATAATAAACTACAGAACAATACTGTTTTGAAGTTGTATTGTGATGATGACAATAATATATGGACAGCTTTGGATGAAGGTATTGCCTATATACACAATAATTCTCTAATCTATTATTATGAACCTCCGTTTCGTAAAATAGGTATGGTATATGATGTTCTAGTAAGGGAAAATGAAGCTTATATTGCTTCTAATCAAGGACTTTATTGGCTTAAGGATGGAAAGGCTGAATTGGTTCCGGGCTTGGAAGAACAAGCGTGGTTCGTCGATGAATGGGGAAAACAGATTTTTTGCGGACACAACAAGGGTACTTTCCTTATATCGGGATTGAAGTCAAAGCAGGTGGCTGACGCAAAGGGAGGGATGTGTATGGAAAAGATTGAATTGAAGGAACAGTCTTTTTTATTGGAGGGGACTTATGCGCTTTTGAATTTATATACGGAAACTGCTTCGGGAGAGTATTATTTTACTCGGTCCTTACGTGGGTTCAGTCACATGATTCGCCATATAGAAGTGGACCATCAGGGGAATATCTGGGCGAAACACTTAAGGAATGGTTTGTATCGCTTTCGGATTGATCCGGATATGAAGCTGGTAAAGGATGTGCGGAAGTATGAGAGTTTGGGAGAAGTAGAGGGTGGAAGTTTCACGCTTTTTAAAATCAATGGTCGGGTGGTTTTTTCTAATGGAGAATACTTTTATACTTATGAAGATATGACCGACTCGATTGTTCCTTATGAAACGATGAATGAACAATTGGCGGAATTGAGGGAAATCAAGACTGTGAGTCGTGCAAGTGGAGATCGTTATTGGTTTGTAGGGGACAGAACGGTGTATTTGGTGAAATGTGCGATAAATACTTTCGATATAGAACTCCGGATTCCATATTCTTTGTTTGACGGTCTGGCAGTGGAAGAGCGTGGAAGCGTGGCTTATGACAAGAGAAATAATCATTCCTATCTTTGCCTGAACAATGCCATTGCCCGTATTGAGACGGATAGTTCTTTGTTGTATAAATCCCGAGTCAAACGTTCTTTATGGATTTCGGGAATGCGGGCTATTGATGAATTCAGTGGTGAGCGGAAAACATTGGTGGCGCAGCCGGGAGTCCGGGTGGAGTCCGAATTTAATACAGTGAGTTTTACCTTGTGTTATCCGGTTTATAGTGATTATACTTATAAGGTAAGATATAAGTTGGATGGCTATTCCGAACAATGGGTGCCCAGTGGACGCAGTTTGCAGAAAATGTATGCCCGTCTTCCTTATGGAAATTATATTTTCCAAGCTGAGATATATAATACTGATAGGGTTTTGGCATCGGTAGAGCTTCCTTTTGAGATATTATCTCCGTGGTACTTGTCTTATTGGGCTGTGGGAAGTTATATCTTGGCAGGATTGTGTCTGTTGGCTTTGTTGCAATATCTGGTCTACCGTTTCGTGAAGAAAAAGAAAGACCGTGTGATTGAACGGCAGCGCGTAGCCCATCAGGCAGAACTCGAGCGGCAAGAGAAGAAGATTGTTGAGTTGGAAAAGGAGCAGCTTGAGGCCGATTTGCGTTTTAAAAGCAAGGAGTTGTCCAGTGTGGTAATGACAAATATCGCCCATCAGGAATTTCTGAATTCCTTGAAAGAAGAGATACAGCGGCAAAAGTTGTCGGGGCAGTATGGCCGTAAGAACTTGGATAAGCTGCTCACTTTAGTTAATAGCAATATAGTGTCCGATAAAGAGAATTGGACTATGTTTCAGGCTAATTTTGACCGTATACACGAAAACTTCTTCCGTAATCTGAAACTTCAATATACAGATTTGACTTCAGGAGATTTGCGCTTTTGTGCATTGCTTCGCTTGAATATGCCGACAAAGGAGATATCGAAGTTGCTCAATATTTCCACGCGTGGGGTTGATGCTGCAAGATACCGGTTGCGCAAGAAATTCAATCTGCTTCCGGAAGAAAGTCTAACTGATTTCCTTATAAATTTTAAATAACTGTTTTACAGTAAAATATTAATGGGGGAAGTACTAATATTGTACTTCCTATTTTGTTTTTTAGTGATGGATGTACTTTTATTGTAGTGCGGGATGTGGAGGTTGTCGCATGCTTTTCTTTTATTTGCAGCAAAATAATATTTCTATAAATTAAAAGCATGAAAGACATGAAGCATTTACTTTTCAAGTTACAATCATTTTTAGCCTTGTTGATGTTTACTGCCGTTAGTGCGTATGCGCAGAAATCTCCGGTCGATATGAATCGTTTCATTGACGATTTAATGAAGAAGATGACCCTGGAAGAGAAAATAGGTCAGTTGAATCTGCCGGTTACCGGTGAGATTACGACCGGTCAGGCTAAAAGTAGTAATGTGGCCAAACGTATTCGTGCCGGTGAAGTGGGCGGGCTTTTCAATCTGAAAGGTGTGGAACGTATCCGCGATGTACAGAAGCAGGCGGTTGAAGAAAGTCGTTTGGGTATTCCTCTCTTATTCGGTATGGATGTTATTCATGGATATGAAACGGTGTTTCCCATTCCTTTGGGATTGTCGTGTACATGGGATATGAAGGCGGTTGAAGAATCGGCGCGTATTGCGGCTATTGAGTCCAGTGCCGACGGTATTTGCTGGACATTCAGTCCGATGGTGGATATTTGCCGTGATGCCCGTTGGGGGCGTGTGTCCGAGGGCAACGGTGAAGACCCGTTTCTGGGAGCAGCCATTGCGCAGGCCATGGTACGTGGTTATCAGGGAAAGGATATGAGCCGTAATGATGAGATTATGGCTTGTGTAAAGCATTTTGCCTTGTATGGTGCCGGTGAGGCAGGACGTGACTATAATACAGTAGATATGAGCCATCAGCGCATGTTCAATGAATACATGTTGCCCTATCAGGCGGCGGTTGATGCCGGTGTGGGCAGTGCGATGGCCTCTTTCAATGAGGTCGATGGCATTCCTGCCACTGGAAACAAGTGGTTGATGACGGATGTATTGCGTAAGCAGTGGGGGTTTGACGGTTTTGTAGTGACAGATTATACCGGAATTACAGAAATGACCGACCATGGGATGGGCGATACGCAGACTGTTGCCGCGTTGGCGCTGAATGCTGGTGTAGATATGGATATGGTGAGCGATGCATTTGTTGGTACGCTCAAGAAGTCATTGACAGAAGGAAAAGTGACAGAAGAAGCAATTAATGTGGCTTGTCGCCGTATTTTGGAAGCTAAGTACAAGTTGGGCTTGTTCGATAATCCTTATAAATACTGTGATGTGAAGCGTGCCAAGAAGCAAATCTTTACCAAAGAGCATCGTGCCGTTGCGCGTAAGATTGCTTCGGAGAGCTTGGTGTTGCTGAAGAACGAGGGTAATGTGCTTCCGCTGGCCAAGAAGGGCACTATTGCTGTGGTAGGTCCGTTGGCAGACAGCCGCAGTAATATGCCGGGTACTTGGAGTGTGGCTGCCGTATTGAAGAATGCTACTTCTTTGGCTGAAGGTTTGAAGGCGGTAGCAGGCGGTAAAGCCGAAATACTGACTGCGAAAGGCTGTAATTTGATGAGTGATGCCGAATATGAGAAACGTGCCACTATGTTCGGACGTTCTTTACACCGTGACAATCGTTCGGACAAGGAGTTGCTGGACGAGGCTCTTGCCGTGGCTGCCAAATCGGATGTTATTGTGGCTGCGCTCGGTGAGTCTTCGGAAATGAGTGGAGAGAGCAGTTGCCGCACGAATCTTGAAATGACGGACACCCAACGCATACTGTTACAGGAATTATTGAAAACGGGAAAACCGGTGGTACTGGTGCTGTTTACCGGTCGTCCGCTGGTACTGAACTGGGAGCAGGCAAACGTGCCGGCCATTCTGAATGTATGGTTTGCGGGCAGTGAGGCAGGTTTTGCCATCGGTGATGTATTGTTTGGTGATGTGAATCCGAGTGGGAAGCTGACTACGACTTTCCCGAAGAGCGTGGGACAGATTCCTTTGTTCTACAACCACAAGAACACGGGCCGCCCTCTTGCCGACGGTGCATGGTTCCAGAAATTCCGCAGCAACTATATAGACATAGACAATGAACCGCTTTATCCCTTTGGTTTCGGCTTGAGCTATACAACATTCTCTTATAGCGACGTGGCTTTGGACAAGACTAGCATGACGGATAAGGGCGAACTGACTGCTACCGTGACTGTGACCAATACCGGCAAGAGAGACGGTGCAGAAGTGGTTCAACTTTATATTCGTGACCTTGTGGGAAGTGTAACCCGTCCGGTGAAAGAGTTGAAAGGCTTTGAAAAGATTTTCCTGAAAGCCGGCGAATCTAAAAAGGATCTTTCAAGATTACCCCCGAATTGCTGAAGTTCTACAACTACAATCTTGATTTTGTATGCGAGTCCGGTAACTTTGAGGTGATGATTGGCAGAAATAGCCGGGACGTAAAGAAAGCAACGTTCACGTTACTCTAACTGATTCCCGAGGCGGCAATATGCAGCATTCGAGACACTGCGTTGAGATGGCATTGTTGCTGCATATTGTCTGCATTTTCACTGCAAACTATATGCAGCATTCTTGCAGTATTTGCCTGACTTGTGTGGAATAATATAATCTATTGAAAAACATGAAGAAAATATTTTTATTAATATTGTGTCTGTCCACCATGTACCCGGTTGTCAATGCCGGGCGGGTGGTTCAGAGTTTCAATGACGGCTGGTATTATGTTGCGTATAATGACAATCGGTTCCAGAAAGTGCGATGTCATGAGGAAGGTTGGGAACAGGTACATCTGCCACATACCTGGAATACGGATGCCTATTCTACCCGTAACTACCGCAGGGCTTCTTCCTGGTATAAGAAAGAGTTCCGTACGGATGCCGCGCAGATGCGGGATAAGCAGCTTTACCTGAAATTTGATGCTGTCAATTCTCTGGCAGATGTGTACCTCAACGGCGAGCTGCTCACTACCCACAAAGGAGGTTACTCTGCCTTTACCGTAGACATTACGGATAAAGTAAGGACTGATGCCCCGAATCTGCTGATGGTGCACGTCAATAATCAGAACGACCGGATACCTCCTTTGTCCGGCGACTTCACCATCTTTGGCGGCATCTACCGCAATGTGTGGCTCATCAGTGCTGCAAAGCAGCACATCAGCCTTACCGACTATGCCTCTACGGGCATTTATGTCGATTTGCCTTCCGTGAGTGAGGATAGGGCGGAAATCAGTGTGCGTGGGACTTTGGTGAACCGTGATGTGCGGCGTGCGGTGTTGAAGTTGGACGTCGAGGTGCTGGATACCGATGGGAAGACCGTAGCCCAATCTTTGCGCAGCGTCCGGATAGATGCCGACGGGGCGTTCGCCTTCGAGGAGCGGTTACAGTTGGAAAAGCCACAGTTGTGGTCGCCCGATTCCCCTTATCTGTACAGCGTGAAAGTTTCTTTGAAAGATGTGCGTGGCAAGGTGTTGAAAGATGAGACACGTGTCCCTTTGGGGGTCCGCTGGTTCAGCGTGGATGCGCAGGAAGGCTTCAAGTTGAATGGGGAACCCCTGAAACTTATGGGAGCTTGCCGTCATCAGGACCAGATGCCGATGGGCATAGCGCTTTCGGATGAGATGCACCGCAGGGATATGCAGTTGCTGAAAGACATGGGTGTGAACTTTGTCCGTCTGGCACATTACCCGCAGGACGATGCCGTGTTGCGTGCTTGCGACGAACTCGGCATGCTGGTATGGGAGGAGATTCCGGTAGTAGATTTGATAGCTTTGGGTGACGAGTTCCGCGCGAATGCCACAAGCGCCTTGCGCGAAATGATTCGCCAGCATTACAACCATCCGTCCGTCATTATGTGGGGGTATATGAACGAGGCTGTCATCCAGCTGCAGTATCGGGTGAAGAAACAACGGCTCAACGGTTTCTACGAGAATACCTTGGCGCTTGCCCGGCATCTGGAGGAAACTCTGAAGAGGGAAGACCCCTACCGTCTGAGTACGATGGCCTACCACGGCAATCAGATTTACAATAAAATCGGTCTCAGCAATATCACCGACATTTCCGGTTGGAACCTTTATCAGGGCTGGTATGAGAACGACTTCAAGTCTTTCGACCGCTTTGTGGACGAAGAGCATCGTAAATACCCGCACCGTCCGTTAATAATCAGTGAGTTCGGTGCCGGTTCCGACCCGCGCTTGCAGTCGCTCGAGCCGCAGATATTCGATTTCTCCATGCAATGGCAGCAGTTGTACCTCGAATACTATCTGCCCGCTATCATGAGGCGGCCGTTCATAGTCGGCGCCACAGAGTGGAATTTCATTGATTTCAGTTCTGCCAATCGCCAGGAGGCTACGCCACACATTAATAATAAAGGGCTGATGTACAATGATCGCCGGCCTAAAGATGTGTTTTATTATTTTCAGGCATTTTTGCGTAAGGATATTCCGGTGCTGCACATTGCTGTGGATGACTGGAAGCATCGGACTGTGGTTTCGGACGGCGAAGCAGTGGAACATCCGGTGAAAGTGTATTCCAATCTGGATAAGGTAGAGCTGTCTGTCAATGGGAAAAAACTCTCTGTACAAGACATTGAGAATTGCCATGCTGGGTGGCGGGTACCTCTTGTTGTGGGAAGAAACACGCTTGTAGCATCCGGCATCTATCAAGGGAAGAAGGTGGAGCAGGTTTCGGACATTTTTGTGAAGATGCAGCCTCGCTATATCGCGGCAGCCGGCTCCGGACAGCTGGAACTTGCAGTGAACGTGGGCAGCAACTGTTTCTTTACGGATGACAAGAGTGATCTTTGCTGGCTTCCCGACCAAGCTTATACTCCTGGGAGTTGGGGCTACATAGGTGGAGAGATTTTCCGCCGTTCTCCGGGACGTATCGGAACCACTGCCGAAGTGAAAGACACCCGTAACGTTCCTTTGCTCCAGACCAAACGCAAGGGCATCAAAGCCTATCGCTTCGACTTGCCCGACGGCGACTATGAAGTGGAACTTCTTTTTGCTGACCTGAACGCACGTTCCGAACGGGTGACTTACGATTTGGGAGCTGTCGCTACCCTAGACAATGCCGATTTCCGCGGCAGTGTCTTCAATGTTTCTGTCAACGGTCGGCCTTGGTTGAGCCATTTCTCTCCGGCGATAGAAGTAGGCGGGAACCGTTGCATATCCAAGAAATTGCGTATTGCCGTAACCGGTGGAAACCTTACAGTGGACTTTGAGGCGGTGAAGGGAATGACGTTCTTGAATGGGATAAAGATATTCAGGATTCATTGACCTTCTATTTGCAAGGATGTTGTATTAACCGATAAATTGAGTGAAACATGAAACACAAACTTCTCACCGGGTCCCTCTCCTTCACAGTAGGGATGGGATTCAGCGCTTTGCCTGCCGTCGCGCAGCAATCTCCGGCTTCCACTGAGGTCAAGCCCAATGTAATCATTATCAACGTTGATGACTTGGGCTATGGCGACATTGGTTGTTACGGTGCCACCAAGGTCAAGACTCCCAATATAGACCGTCTGGCATCGCAGGGCCGTAGCTTTACGGACGCTCATTCATCCTCGGCTGTTTCCACGCCTTCACGTTATGGACTAATGACTGGTCAATATCCTTGCCGTGAGGATATTTGGGGGGCAATCTTCCTGAATCAGACTCTGCAAATTGATACGGCACGCACCACAATTGCGGATGTGATGAAACGTTCCGGCTATTCCACTGCCATCGTGGGGAAGTGGCATCTTGGATTCCGTACGGACGAAAAGATGGACTGGAACAAGGAACTGGCTCCCGGACCACTTGAATTGGGATTCGATTATTACTTCGGTGTGCCTATTCTCAACAGTCATCCACCTTTTGTTTATGTGGAGAACCATCATGTGGTGGGTTATGATTCCAACGACCCGTTTGTAAGAGGCAAGAGGGCAGAAACGGAGGAGTTCGATGAAAAATTCGGTATCAACTCTATTGGTGGAGCCACGGCTGCGCACCGTTTGTACAAAGACCGGGCTGTAGCCACTACTTTGAAAGACCGGGCCGTGCAGTGGATAAAGGAACATAAGGATTCACCTTTCTTCTTGTATTATGCTACCACCAACATCCATCATCCTTTTACACCGGCCGAACGCTTTGTAGGTACCAGTGAGGCAGGACCTTACGGTGATTCAATCCATGAATTGGACTGGGTGGTAGGCGAGATTATGCGTACCCTCGATGAGGAAGGGCTGGCGGGAAATACTCTGCTCATCTTCACCAGTGACAACGGGGGAATGCTGAATCATGGAGGGCAGAGAGCTTGGAAGGCAGGACACCATATCAACGGCAAGCTTCTTGGTTTCAAGTTCGGAGCTTGGGAAGGCGGGCATCGCATTCCTATGATTGTCCGCTGGCCGGGCAGGATTCCTGCGGGCAGCGTATCCAACCAGTTGATGTCCAATGTTGACATGCTTGCCACTTTGGCTGCCCTCACAGGATATGAATTGCAGGAGCAGGACGGGCCGGACAGTTTCAACATGCTTCCTGCCCTTATCGGAAATCCCGGGAAAATGATTCGGGACCATATTATAATCTGTCCTTCCCAAAAGAGCCATCTTTCCATTCGCAAAGGGAAGTGGGTCTATATTCCGGCGCAAAACAGCGGCGGATTTACCGGAAAGAATGTCGGTGACCATGACTTGGGCGGGGCATCTGCTTTCCAGCTCACCCATCGGGTGAACAGCGATATAGAAAATGCCCGGATAAAGCCGGATGCACCCTCTGTGCAGCTTTATAATTTGGAGGAAGACCCATACCAGACCACAAATGTGTATGAACGGCATCCCAGAGTGGCACGCAGGCTGGCGCGGATACTGGAGGAGAAGATAAGGAAGTCGGATGCCACAAGAAAGTGACAACCGATAGATTGATGAAAAACATAATTTGAAAAATGAAGAATACCATGATGAAAAAGTTTTTTGTAGGTTTATTCTCCCTTTTGATGGGAGTAGGCAGCGCTTTTGCGCAGACCAATATGTCCAGTGAAATGTATGACCTTGCCAAGATGAAGGAAGGCTTGCGCAACCGCCGTGTCAGCAGTTATGACCGTACGGGCAACAACCGTGACCACCTGAAGGCCATCAAGCCGGGCGAAACGGCTGTCTTGGCCGACATCAAGGGGGCAGGCGTAATCAACCATATCTGGATAACGATGTCTCCGGGACCGCGCCAGCTTTCCCGTAACGACATCATCCTTCGGATGTACTGGGACGGCAGCGACGAACCTTCTGTCGTGTCCCCCATCGGTCCCTTTTTCGGCCAGGGATGGAACGAACAGTATAACTATGCTTCTTTTGCCCTTTCTTCCGGTCCCAACGGTGGTACGGGTTTGTGCAGCTATTTCGCCATGCCTTTTGCCAAAGGTGCGCGCATTGAGATAGAGAATCAGACGGATGTCAACATCGGCGCCTTCTACTACTACATAGACTATGTGGAGATGAAGGAACTGCCCAAGGACATGGGGCGCTTCCATGCGTGGTTCAACCGTGAGATTACCGAAGCGCTTCCCGAGGGGGAGACCGAGTGGGGTTCCGTGGGTAAGCAGACGGAGAATAAGGACGGAGCCGACAATTATGTGTTTGCCGATATCAAGGGAAAGGGCCATTTTGTGGGATTGAACTATTATGTACAGTGCCCTACCCCCATGTGGTATGGTGAAGGCGATGACATGTGGTTCATCGACGGTGAAAAACAGTCTTCCTTGATAGGAACCGGTACGGAAGATTTGTTCAACACCGCCTGGTGCCCGAAAGAGCCCTACCAGCATATCTACTTCGGCTATCCACGTGTGAATAATGATGTCGGATTCTTGGGGCGTACACATGTCTATCGGTTCTTTATTCAAGATCCCGTCTTCTTTGAGAAAGGGCTGAAAGTCACCATTGAGCATGGGCACAACAATTGCCTGACCCTCGACCTGGCCACCGTTGCCTACTGGTATCAGGACAAGGCGACGGCTGTTCCCACCATACCCGACAAGGCGGGCCGTAAGCTGAAGCCGATGGTAAACAATGTGATGATGCACAAATGGCGTCATGAGTGGAGAAAGAATAAAGGGAATAAGGCTGACCTTTGGGGAAATGAATAAATTGCTGGAGGATATGAAATGAAGACATTATTAGTTATATCTGTTTTATTAGCATTTACTCTTTTGGGGCATGCCCAAATATGGAAAGTGCCTGAAGGTCATGAAACGCGGTGGACAAGTTTTGAAAATCCTACCGGTGCCAAGGGAACGGCAGCTCAAGTCAATAAAGGTGCAAAAGGAAGTGCTTTCGGCAGAATCATGGCGGGAGACAGCTGTGTTTTGTTGTCTCAGCAAGGACCCGGGATCATTAACCGTATTTGGCTGACAGTCAGCAAACGTAACCCTAAGATGCTTCGTGCGTTGCGTATCAAGTTTTATTGGGATAATTCTGTTGTTCCGGCAGTGGATGTCCCATTGGGAGATTTTTTTGGGAATCCGCTGTCACGTACATCTCGTTTTGAGAACTGTTTCTTTTCTAATCCGGAGAAGCGTTCTTTTAACTGTTCTATTCCGATGCCTTACCGCACCGGTGCCAAAGTGGTGTTTGTGAATACCTCGGATGAGGACCTGACACACTTGTTTTATGATATCAACTTTACTAAATTGCCGGAATGGGATTCGGAGATGAGCTATTTTCATGCTGTCTGGCGTGAAGACAAATCCACCAAGTTGGGAGTGGATTATACTGTTCTTCCCCAACTATCGGGCAAGGGGCGCTTTTTGGGGGTAAGCTTGGGTATCTTTGCCAATAAGGCGTATGAAACTACTTGGTGGGGAGAAGGTGAAATCAAGTTCTACATTGACGGAGATAAGGAATTTCCCACATTGAGTGGTACGGGAGTTGAAGACTATATTGGTACGGCTTGGGGGCAGGGCGAGTATTCCCACCGTTATCAAGGTTGTCCGATTGCAAATGCGGACAGTTGTTGGTGGAGTATGTATCGTTTCCACGTGCAGGACCCGATTTATTTTCATCATGATATAAGAGTTACATTGCAGCAGATTGGAGGTGCTCCATATCAAAAGGTACTCGAACTGTACAAGGCGAAGGTTCCTCTTGTACCGGTTACTATAGATAGAAGCGGTAAACTGAAATTCTATCGTTTATTAGATGAAGATTCAGACCTACATATCACGGATAAAGACTTTCCGCCAGGATTTGTTAATTTCTACCGCCAAGATCATGTAACTTCAACAGCATATTTCTATTTGGATAGGCCTGCAGTCTGAATAATCTTTAAATAACTTCCTAGTGTATGTTGTTGGGAATTAGTGTTTTATACAATGCTGTAGTAGTTACGTTGTAGTGCTTGAGCAGGTTGTGGTAATCTTGTGGTAGTTTGTTTTTTGACATACATCAATTGCTCCTATACTTTTGCAAAAGAATTTTAAATCAATACAAAATGAAGAAAAATTTATTAATTACATGTGTGATGTTGTTGTTTGCCGTTGTTTCGATGGCGCAGAACAAAATTACGGTTTCGGGTGTCGTTTCCGACAAGACGGGAATGACTGTTATTGGTGCTACAGTTTCGGTAAAGGGGGCTCCTCAACAAGGAGTCGTTACTGGACTTGATGGTGATTATAAGATTACCAATGTTCCCAGTAACGCTGTCTTGCTTTATAGCTATATTGGTATGAAAGACCAAGAAATAGCAGTGAATGGTCGTACTACTATTAATGTAGTAATGCAAGAAGACAATATGTTGATTGATGAAGTTGTAGTTGTAGGCTATGGTGTACAGCGTAAATCAGACTTGACCGGTGCTGTTGGTTCTATCAAGAGCGATGATTTGAAAAAGATTTCTACACCTAATGTGGCTAACGCATTGCAAGGTCGTGTGTCCGGTGTATTTATCTCTGCAAGCGGTGCTCCGGGTAGCTCTCCTGAAGTGCGCATTCGTGGTATCGGTACTACTAATAATAGCAATCCGCTCTATGTGGTTGATGGAATGTTTATGGACGATATATCATTCCTGAGTAACCATGATATTGAGTCCATGGAGGTATTGAAGGATGCTTCTGCTACTGCCATGTATGGTTCTCGCGGTGCTAACGGTGTAATCATTGTTACCACCAAGCAAGGTGCTGAAGGTAAAGCACAGGTGAACATTACTGCCAGTGAAGGATTTCAGTTCCAAAATAGCGGTAAGTTTGAGATGTGTACGGCTTCTGAATATGCTATGCTGCAAAATGAAGCTAACTTGAATATTAATCCAGATGGCGGTCTTGTTTATGATGACCCGGCTTCTTTCGGAAAAGGGACCAATTGGTTCGATGAGATTTTCCGAGTAGCGTCTGTCCGTGATTATCAAGTTGCTGTTAGTGGCGGAACAGAAAAGGTACGTTATAATTTGAGTGCCGGATATTTCCAACAGGATGGTATCATAAAGGAAAATTCTTATGACCGTTTTACTTTGCGTGCCAATAATTCATATAAAATAAACAAACATTTGACTATCGGGCATAACTTATCGGCTTCTTTCAGTCATACAAAAAATGAAAATAAGGGAGTTGTAAAATCTGCTTATAAACTGAGTCCTATCATTACTCCTTATGATGAGAATGGTAATTTCTCCGATCCTCAGGTGGCATCTACTGCTAATCCGCTTGCTACCCTCCATTATATGAATAGTGATAATTGGAAAGATAGAATTGTGGGTAGTGCATTCTTGAATTGGGAAGTTATTAAAGGGTTGAATTTTAAGACCAGCTTGGGCATTGATTATATTAATGGTAGAAGTCGTAATTTTACTCCTAAGTATTATATCTCGGAGTATCAAAAGGTAGATGAGAACAGCTTGTCTAAAACATGGACTAGAGATTTTACTTGGCTGTGGGAGAATATCTTGACTTATGATTGGCAAATCAATGATAAAAATCGTCTGAATCTTTTGGGTGGTATTACTGCTCAAAAATACACTAATGAAAAGTTAGGCGGGTCAGGACGTAATTTCTTCTCAGAAGTGGAAGACTATTGGTATTTGGATCAGTCTTCAAGCGATACACGTGGACTTGAGAATAATGGAAAACATGAAGCCATGATGTCTTACTTGTTCCGTGCCAACTATGCTTTAATGGACAGATATTTGTTGACGGCTTCTATACGTGCCGATGGCTCTTCGAAGTTTGGACCGGATAACCGTTGGGGATATTTTCCGTCAGTAGCTGCCGGATGGAGGATTTCTGAAGAAGCTTTTATTAAAGATAATGTTGAATGGTTGAGTAACTTGAAGATTAGAGGTAGCTGGGGGCAAATTGGTAATGATAAGATTGGTAATGACAAATATTATGCATTGGCTAATGTAGCCCCTACTTATGATGCTGTATTTGGTGGTGATTATTATTCTGGTGGTACTGTAACTTCTCTTTATAATACACAAATCCATTGGGAACGTTCAGAGCAGTTGGATCTTGGTTTTGATTTAGGCTTGTTCAATAATCGCTTTTCTTTAGAGTTTGACTATTACAGAAGAGATACAAAAGAAATGTTGGTAAATGTGGATGTTCCTGCTTCTGTAGGACTTGCCTCTGTAGAAACAAACGTGGGCTCAGTACGTAACTCTGGACTTGATTTTACGGTGAAATGGGAAGACTCGTTTAAGGATTTTCGTTATGGCATCCGCTTGACTGGAACTACAATTAAGAATGAGGTGACTAATTTGGGAGGTAAACGTATCACCAGTGGGGATATAGGTTCCGGAAAAAGTGTTCATATGACAGAAGAAGGAATGCCAATCAAGTATTTTTATGGTTACAAGACTATTGGTATTTTCCAAAGTAATGAGGAGATTGAGCAGTATAATGCGATGGCTGCGGCTGCTTCCGGTGATGCGAAGAAGAAGTATCAGGCAAATGTAGCTCCGGGTGATCTGATTTATGCAGATACGGATGGCAATGGATATATAACTGCTGAAGACCGTACGGATTTAGGCTCTCCTACTCCGAAGTTTATCGGTGGTTTGGGTATAACTGCCGCTTGGAAAGGCTTTGATTTGTCAATTGATTTGCAGGGTAATTTTGGTAATAAGATTTATAATGCCAAACAAGCTGAAAGAAATGCTGGTGTTGATAACTGGGATCGTTCGTTCTTGGATAGATGGACTGAAAACAATAGGAATACTTCCATTCCGCGCATGACATTTGAGGGTAACAATTATTTTGTTTCCGACCGTTATGTTGAGAGTGGCAACTATGTGAAGTTACAGACTGTGGAATTAGGATATACATTCCCAAAAAACTTGATGCAAAAAGTGCATATCCAGAATTTGAGATTGTACTTCTCAGGTAATAACCTGCTTTATTTTACGAATTATAACGGATTTACTCCCGAAATCTTAGGGGGGCTTGACCGTGATATTTATCCGATTACCGCTACTTGTCGTTTTGGCTTGAATCTTACATTCTAATGGAAAATAAAAATAGGAAATGATTATGAAAAAGATATATTCACTTTTATTAGCTTCAGCATTAGTTTTTACCTCTTGTTCTGATTTTTTGGATACAAAGCCGCAAGGAAAATTGACGCAAGATATTTTCTTCGGGGAAGAAGAAGGTGCTTTGATGGGAATTAATGCTATATATTCTCAAATGAAAAGTTGGGACTTGATCGGCTTTTCTTGGTTTGGCATTATGGAAGTGCCGAGTGACAATTCTGATACAGGAAGTTCACCGGCAGATGGTAGTTATGCTCGCGTGAATTCATTGAATGATTTTACTTATGATGTTTATACAACAGAATTGAACGGCTGGTGGACCGGAAATTATAAAGGAATTGGATTCTGTAACGTAGCATTGGATAACTTGGATGTGTTGAAAGATGAGCAGTTAAAGATTAGAAGCATTGCACAGGCACGTTTTTTCCGTGGTTTCTTTTACTTTAACTTAGTGAGAACTTACGGTGGTGTACCTT
>ERZ1504226.276-NODE-276-length-18381-cov-4.867456_pt1 | contig 18381 bp, 10 predicted proteins | sample MGYA00572419_ERZ1504226 | MGnify/ENA primary metagenome ERZ1504226 (study PRJEB39906, sample SAMEA3182065) | gut metagenome | biome: human; feature: gut; material: Stool; isolation source: human stools | place: Canada | collected 2013-01-28 ...
GAAGATTCAGCGTTCCTACATCCACATAGCCATCAATTAAAACGATTTCCTTTTCCGCTTTTTGAATCAGGCTAACAATTAGGCTAAAAGCATCAAATATCTGATCCAATTTTTCATCCGTTTGCTTTTGATATTCCAGTTGTTTTAACTCCACATTACTGATACGCTCAAAAAGCAAGGCGTTATTAGCAATAAATCTCCTCATTTCCACGAATGTACGCATAATACCAATGCTTACCTTAATCGCCACTTCGCTATGTAGAACACTCGCCAACATAGAGATTCCCTGTTCTGTAAATACATAAGGAAGAGTCCTACGACCACCATAATTATTTTCGTCCTGCGCAAAACTTGAAATGCCAGTTTGGCATCTCAAGTTCTGATACTCCTCTTTCGTGAGCTGAAAACGAAAATCTGGTCTCAAATTTTTTTGAAATTTTTTTGATTTTGGGTGAGAGTTTTTCCGATTTTTTGTACCTATATAAGTGAAGGGGTTTTTAAGCCGCATTTCAAAAAATCCAGAAGGGAGATTCAAACGATATGTACGATACCGCAAGACGGGTCGCATTCGTCAAGCAGCGGGTGCGGGAAAACACCCGCCGGGGGCAGCGGCGCGAGGCAATAAGCCTCTCCGCTTTCTGCCTGATGTTATTCACAGCACTTGCCGGGGCGGCGGACGCACTTATAGTGCAGGGGCAGACCGCCGCGTAGGGCATCCGGCTCAGAAACAGAGAAAACCAGAAAAAAGGCGGGGCGGACAAACCGAACCGACACGAACAGGAGAAGAAAAGCCAATGAAAAAACGAATACTTAGCATACTGCTCGTCTGCTGCATGGTGCTGACCATGCATCCGACAGCGGTGTTTGCAGCGGTGAGCGATTCGCTGGGCAACACACCCGAGGAAAATCAGGCGATTTTGGATCAGCTCTCCGCCCTGACTGGCGGTAGCAGCGACCAGGTGCTTTCCATGCTGAACGCTTTGGGGCTGCTGGATCAAGACGGCAATTTCAAGGTGGATCAAACCATCACGCTGGACGGTCAGGTGTTGACACTGGCGGCTGTCATGGAACTGCTGGAAAATCCCGCCACGGATCTCACCCGTATAGCCGACGTGGATGGGACTCCGGTGGCGCTGGGCGATTTGAAGACTATGATCCAAATCGAACAGGAGCTGCAGCGGATCAAGGACACCTATTTCTCCGGCAGGGAGTTTACCGGGGAAGCACTGGAGAATCTCAATAGCCTGATGGAGCAGCTGGAGCTGCAGGGCATCAGTTTGCAGTATTCCGCCTCTGCCACATCGCCTGTGGGTGTTGAGACGGTGGATATGAGCAGCATGATGAGCCAAACGCTGGAGGATCTCGCAAACAACAGCTGGAGCTCCGGGACTTTTACTGTATACGGCGGAAAACCGGTCGGCTTTTCCTACCGCATTCAAAAAGGCCAGCTCAGCGATTATATCACCGATGTGGAGGTCTCGATAGGCGAGACGAGTGGGGTCGCCCAAGGCGACGGGTCCTACAAGCTGACCTATGACGTAGGCTCGACTTTCAGTTTAGGTGGTTGTAAAATCACTGTCAAAGTTACAACCAAAGGAAGTACCCAAGCCTGGCACGATAATTCTTATTCCTATGGCGACCTGCTGGGGATGATTGAATTTTACGATGCGGAAAATCTGGTGTTCTATGACGGTGCCGCTTATGCCGACCACTGTCAGCTCAAGCTAAAAAAGACGGTTGGCGTCCCCACAATACAAACATCAATGACCGCGCCGAGTTATGTTGAAGAACTCAAAAATACAACCGTATTATATGATGATTTGTTTATTCCTTTGCTGGCAGAAAGCTACACTGGCGGCAGTGCCGACAATTCGGACTTTATTGCGCTAAGCAATACCATCGGAATTTTGGAGGGTGCCCGCAACTCGGTGTCTTCCAGCAACTCCACCAAATCTTATCAGCCATACCAAATCGACGCCAGCATCGAGTTTAGCTGGAGCGGAGACATAGTTGCCTATAATGGCTCTGCGCCGTATGGCAATTATATTTCTGCAAACCCGATACCCTATGCCCCGTTCTGTCTGACGGAGTACAAGCTCGATGGAACAGCTCTGACGCTCACCACCGACGGAAAGAAAACGGAGAACTGTACGATTAACAATGGCAGTATGGTCAGCATCTCCTTGCAGTCTACCACGCAAAACAGAGAGAATCATCAGTACTATCTGCCCTTCGAACTGTATCTGAAGAATGTAAATAGAGATACCCCAAATTCCACCACCACCGCCACGACCAGCAACGTCACCGCCAAGCTGTTGGACGCGGACGCCCCCACCATTCAAAGCGTCACGGCCCCGGCGGGAACCTATGCCAGCGGACAGCACGTGCCCATCACAGTTACCTTTAACGAGTTCGTGAATCTTAGCAACGCCACCGTGACCATCAATGGCAAAGTGTATAGCGCCGCTGAGCTTTCCATGAACAACTACGGCGTCACGGCAATGCTCTGGTACCCAGTGCAGGATGCGGATGACACCACGGTCACCGTCAATGGTATGACCGGTGTGGAAGATGTTTTCGGCCATACGCTGGATACCGCACTCTATCAAAGCAACTCGATTGCCGACGTTACGCTGAAGAGCGTCTTGATGCGTAACGCTCCCACCGCACTGACCGCCGACTACGACAACGGCAAGGCATCGTTCACGATGAACGCCAACATGGAGCAGGTCTACAAGACCGTATACAGCAATTATCACACCCCGGAAGGCACAGATCCGAAGGAAGCCCCGTTCTGCCTCGAGCTGAGGTACGACTCCGCGGTTGAACCAATCCATCTGCAGGTCTATCTGGACACAGAGAAGGAAGCATTCACCATTAGCGACTATGCAATCGCACCCTCTGCTTTCGACCGCACCTACACGGTGACGCTGCAGGCCAACGAGGGCACGAAAGCCGATCCTGACTGGGTGAATGTTCTTCCCCTGACCCGGCAGTTCACGGTGGCAAAGAAAGTTTCCGCGCACACGGTGACCATCGTCCCGGAAGCGGATTCCGCCGACTATACGATTTCCCTCGGCAAAACCACCCGCCCCACGCTTAAGGCAGAGGTTTTGGGGGCAGGCGGTGAGACGGCCAGCTACACCACCGGCAAATGGAGCAGCAGTGATACGCTCATTGCCACCATCAACGAGGATACCGGCGTTGTTGCCACCACAGGAACCAAGGTGGGAACCGTCACCTTTACCTTTACGGCGGACAACGGGACTGAGGACACTGCCGATGATGTGACAGGCGAGTCAAAGCCCTATACCGTGACGGCAGGCGATTCCCTGGCACTGGTGATTCCCGGCGGCGCGTCCATCGTGACGCGGGTAAATCAGCCCGCCACCGTGCTGTGGAGCTCCAACGCCGCGCTGATGGCGCCGAACAAAGAGTTCCATTACAGGATTGACCTGTATGAGGGCAACTACGCGAATAAGGCGGCGCTGAGCGGCCTCAAGCCCGTTGCGACTTATACCGCCGACAAGGATAAAAACAGCGTGCGGATCGGGGAGAATGTGCTCTCCAAGCTCTCCAACGGCAATACCCCTGCCTACACGGTATTGGTCTCCATGCCGCACCCAAACGCCGGCGGTGAGGACGTCCGCCTGTCGGCACTTGCCTGGATCATCGTGCAGGCACCGCCTGCCACAGCCAAGCTGACACCGCCCCAGAGCATTTACCTCAAGGATACCGATGGTGCTGTCAATATCGACTGGTCGGTGGAAAACACCACTGAGGGCGCCCCTTTGCAGCCCACGCTGACCATCACCCGGGTCACAGAGGACAACACCACCACCAAAGTGGTGGACAGTGAGCGCCTATCCGGCACCTCCGGGAGCTTCCCCCTGTCATTACAGAGTGTGCAAGCCGGCAATCTGAAGGACACCTATCAAGTGGTTTTGAGCGTGGAGAATCCTGGTGAGGAATCTCCCAGCACCGACTCCTTCCCCCTGTATGTCTACGATGCCGACGCACTGAAGGTGCAGAACGACGAAGGAGACACGATTTCTAAGCTGACCATGGACAATACCTCCAAGGTCAGCGGTAGCCTGCCCACCGTTACAGCTGAAATTTTGCAGCTGCGCCAGGAGTTGGGGCTGATCGAGTACATAGGCATCAACTATGACGAGTATGGATGGAACTCCTTTAAAGACGGCATCCGGTGGCTCTCCAACAACAATGCCATTTCCGTCAACTACAAGCAGGGCGGACTGTATGAGGACATCAGAAACTTCTCCTTTGATTCCTACCTTCCCGAAACCAAAATGGCGCTGTCCGGCTTGGTCAACGGCACCGCAACCGTCACGGCTACCCATGCCGCCACGGGTATGCGTGCCGCCGTACAGGTGACAGCGAAAACGCTGCAAAATAAGTTCTATCTCTTCCAGCTGACGCCTGCAGCGGAAACTACGCTGCAATACACCGACGGCAAAGGTGTGCCCAAAACGGTCACGACCAACAGTGAAGGCGTGCTGGCGCTTTACGAACCCAACGGAATCGCCAGTGAGGTGTCTCTGCGGTCCGGCTCCGGCGCGGATATTTATCTGGGCACCATCTATAAAGAAAATCTGCGTTCCGGCGAGCGGGATGCCACAAAACTGCAGCTTTATCCCTTGAATACCTTCAGCCTTCGGCGAGTCGCCCGGGCATCTGTGACGCTAATCACGCCGGGCGGCGATCCGCTGGCGAACAAGACGGTGACCGTTCGTGGCGGCGTTTATAAAAACGGAGGCTACTGCGAGACAGCTCTGCTGGGCTCCAGGGCAGGAGCACTTGTCAGCGGCATCACCGGCGACACCTATACCACGGATGCGGCGGGAAATATAACCGTCTATCTGGATTCCACCCAGTTTTGGTCGGCCGAAAAGGGCGAGAGCAACACCACGGCGCTTTCCGCTCTGGATCAGCTGGAGTACATTCTGGAGATCAGCGCAATTGACGGCGACAAGTACTATCCGCTGCTGCTGACCGTCAACGGCAAGCTGGGCGTGGACGATGTAATGCGCACCGCAGAGGGCGTTGTCTCTCTGGAGCGCGTGCCGGCGGGGGAGGAAAACAAACCCTTCATTGTGGCGCAAAGCGTTGATTACGGTCTTGCCAACGGTCAGAAGGTGGATGTCCGCAGCTCGACTGGGAAGATTGGCCCTAACAGCAGCTTTAAAACAGCAAGCCTGCACACCACCATGTTCCTCTGGGGCGAGGATATTGCCAACGCGCGGAATTATAGTCTCAAGATGGCGGACGAATACGGCGTTCTTCCTGCCGCCCAGAGCAGCAGTACCAAGCAGTATCCCTTCTCATCCATCCCCGTAGCGGAAAACGATCTGACCCTCACCGAGGCCACCATGACCACCTCTGGATGGATCGCTGACGGCAAGGATGTGGGTATGAAAACGCAGCTGAGCCTGAACGGCAGCCTGCTGCAAGAAAAAATAATGCCCTTCCGGGTCGTTGATCTGACCCGAGTGCCCAAGGTGACAGAGGATGACCGCGTCACCGGTATTCTGGCGACGATGGGATCCTCCAGTGGAGTGAATCAAGTCGACTTTGGCGGAGTGGGCGATAGTAACATTCTCAAGGTGCTGACCGGACGGCTGGATGATCTGAGCGGTCCGGTGGACACTTCCGTGTTCAAAATGATTATCACCCCCAGCGAAGATCCCTCCGTGTTCCGTGCCATGATTTGGGCCGGGTACAATACGCTGGAGATGGAGGACATGGACTATTCCGAGGACGGCGTGGCGTTGGGTGCGAATGTGCTGACGCAGAATCTGGAAGTGGGTGTGCCCGGGACCGGGGACCTGAGCCAGATGGCCCAGGGCACCTATGATCCCAAGGGGGACTACAAAACCAACTCCATAGCCGACAATGTCACCAGCACGGATCTCAACTTGCAGTTGGAGGGCTTTTACGAAGCGGAAATCCGTTATAACACCGAAAAAAAGGAGTGGGAGGTTTTCACCGTAGGCGGCGGATTTACCGCCGGCGTTGGTGTGGGCTTCTCCTTCAGCGTGAACGCCATGGCTGGCCCCGTACCGTTGACAGCAACCTTTGAGCTGGGTGGTGCCATTCAGCTGGATTTCCGTACCGCAGTGCGCTACGGCCGGCAGGGCGAGGGTACAGAGCTTGCCTGGAGCGATCCCACGGCCACGGCAGTGAATGACTTTTTGACTACGCTGCGTATCAACGCCTATGTCCACGCGTTTGGCGGTATTGGCTTTGACTATTCGGTCGTGGCGCTGAAGATCGGCCTATTCGGCAATTTGGATGTGGACAGTCAGAATAAGTTCCTTTCCCGCACCTATCTTGCCGACGAGACAAAGCGCCAAATTAACGGTCAGGCCCTGGGGATCCAAAGCGAAGTGGGAATCAAATTTGTGGCAACTTTCCTGTTTATCTCCTACGAGGCGGTGATCGCCTCCGGAACCCTTGGAGCCACCAGGACTTTTAATGACTGGAACACAATCGACGACTACTGGAATAGCGCCACCAGTGGGCTGAGCCTTGCCTCGCTGCGGATGGCGGCGGCCCAGAGCGGAATGCAGGTGGCTTCTGGCAGTGCAACGCTCCAAAGCCGGGACTATCTGGAGCAATATGCCCGTACCTGGGGCCAGCCCCAGCAGCGGATGATGCTGTTCTCTCTGAACTCCACCAGTGGGCTGAAAAACATCCAGACCAATGCCAACCCCACATCCTATCCACAGCTCAGCGATGACGGGAAGGTATTGACCTACATCAACGACGACAACAGCAGCAGTATTTACGACAGCCGGGCGCATTTCTCCACCCTCAATGGCGGCGTCTATACTCCCTCCAGTGAAATTGACGCTCCCACAGGGTTCCCCGGCTACGGCGACACGAGCGTTTCTTTGTCCGGCACTGGTAGCTTCGCGGCGGCGGCTTGGGTTCGCATGGGCACCGATCTGCCGGGTAAAAATGCCGGTGATGTCGTGACATTGGAAGAGCAAAACCTGCTGATGAACAGCACGGAGATCGTAGTGTCCGTCTATAACGGCTCAACCTGGACATCCACCCGCCTAACCAACGACGGCACGCCGGATCTGGCCCCAGCCACCGCAGTGGGCGGCGACGGCAAAGCTATCGTGTTCTGGCGCAGCGTCTACACCCCCGATCCCGGTACGCAGGGCAGCAACAACCTGCTGAACTTCACGACCAGAGATTGTATCATGTACAGTTGCTATGACAGCACTAACGGCACTTGGAGCAAGGCAAAAATGCTTTATAACGGTGCTACTGGCAGCGTGAAGGCGTTGCAGGCGGCCATGCTGCCCGACGGAACCGCTATGGCGGTTTACTCGCTGGACCGCAGCGGAACCGGAGATACCTCCGCCTACGAGATCGCCTATTGTACCGTGGCTGCTGACGGAACTCCCGGTACAGTCATGCTGGCGACCTGTGACAGCAATCTTGACGAAAACCCCCAGGTCGTTGCAGCCAACTTCGGCAGCGGGGATGACCGGTTTGTCATCGGTTGGCACAGTGTCCGAGATGGCAGTAGCGATATCCAGCTGTTGGCTGTGGACGGCAGCGGCACCATGTCCAACAGTTTCCCCGGCTCTCTGTCGGCCCTGACCAGCAGCGGCAACGCCGTCGTGGGCGGAGACTTCCGCTTCGCTTCCCTCAGCGGGGATCATCGCAGCCGCAATGATCTTACCATCGTCTGGAATGAGACTGTCAATAACGCCAACGGCGCGGTAGATCACGGCATTTTGAAGGCGGCCAAGCTGCGCTATGCCACAAATAATACCTACACTCTGTCCGCACCATTGGAACTGGCAGAGCTGCCGGATCGCACGCTGGCTGACCACTTTGATGCCTATGTCAGCGGCACCAATCAGGTGCAGGCCGCCATTCAGGCCACCCGGTATGACGATGAACACCAGGAGGTAATCGGCGGCGTGACAGTTCCGGGTGAGGAAACGATCCTCTATACCGCTACCTCTGATTTTATCACCGATGCGGTGGCAGTGGAACAGATCGGTGTGGATTATGCAACGCTGGCGTTGAACAGCCTGACACCCATTCGCTTTACCATCCGCAACACCGGGCTGAACGATGTGACAAACCTAACGGTCAGCCTTGGCAGCGGGGAAACCGCCACCCTTACGGAAACACTGCTGCCCAATGAAAGCACCACCCTTACCGTCTGGCACCATGTGGGGGATCTCGTGACCGACCCGGGCTATACCATCACCGCCGCTGGCGGCATCCACGAAAACGGCACAGTGTATCTGGATTATCCCGACATTGGCATCTCGCAAATGGAAGTGATTGCGGAGAGCGCCGGCAAGCGCACGGTGCGCATGACCCTCTATAATTCCTCTGCCGCCACGCTGGCTGGCGGAAAGAACCGCGAGGTGAAGCTTGCGTTCTATGCGGATGATCTGCATACCGAACCTGCAGAGGTAGCCTGCACCACAAACGGCGTATCGGTTAGCGGTAATGAAATCACCATTTCCGAAGACAGCGCCCTCGCCCGCATTGATCAGGGAACCTTTACACTGGACCTGACCTATGATCTGGGCGAGTATATGACATCCATTGGCAAAACCGAGATCCCCAATGTGGGTACCTATCTGTACGCCGAGGCGTGGGCGGAAGGCCTGATCGGTGGAACGGGAAGCAATCAGCGACTGCCGGAGTATAACGGCAGTGACAGCGAGGCCAGCGTCCATATGACCGGCGCACTGGCTCGCACCGGAGAGCAGCTGACGATGGATGTGACACAGGGGAACGACGGCAACGATCACAGCACCGCCGCCATTACTCTGCGCAACAACTGCCTGCAGTCTCAGACTAGCGCAGAGCTGGTGGCCACGCTGCTGGATGCTGCCGGGACCGTTCTGGAAACGAAAAAGACCAGTATTGGCGGTGCCATCTCCGGGGAAACCTTCCAGACGGAAACCGTCACCTTCTCCCGGCTTGGCACCCGCGTAGTGGTGCGAGCCGCAGTGCCCGGTAATGACCTTCTGACCTTTGAAGGTCTGGCAGTGGAGCTCGGCGATTTTACCGCCAACGGAACGAACTATACCTATACGTTGCAAAATGATAGCGGAGCAACATCTACGCTAGTCACAGCGGTGTCTGGAAACGGCGAGCCCGTGAGCATCAACGGACAGGCTCTGTCCACCGGCGGCAGCGCAACCGTTGCCATCCCCAACAGCGGCACAACCGACATTGTCGTGAGAATCGGTGCTAAAACCTACACGCTGACGATTCTGCGCAATAGCGGCACAGGCGGCAATGAAGGCAATAGCGGCACAGGCGGCAATGAAGGCGGTAGCGGCAGTGGCGGCGGCAGCGGCTACAGCTACTACACCATCAAGGCAACTGCCGGGGCTGGCGGCTCCATTTCTCCCTCCGGCAATGCTAGCGTCCGTGAGGGCAGAGATCAGACCTTCACCATCACTCCGGATAAGGGCTATGCTGTCGCCAACGTCAAGATTGACGGCAAGAGCATTGGCGCGGCGAAGTCCTACACCTTTGAGAATGTCAGCAGAACCCATACCATCGAGGTCATCTTTATGAAAGCCAACGGTAACCCCCGGACCGGCGTGTTTGTGGATGTAGCCACCGGCAGCTATTATGAGGATGCTGTGGATTGCGCTGTTCTCTTTTCACTACAAGAAACAAATTAATGACATTTTGAGCTGCGCCGCTATCCAAGCGCGGCAAGGAGACAGCATTATGAAAAGAATCACAAGAATCATTCGTCCAATAATCTGCATAGTTGTCCTTCTCGTTGCTATGACCACGGCAGTCAGGGGCTGCTATCAGAAAGAGACAGAGCCTATCGACATTCCCGGCAGAACGCCTTCCGGCACATCTGCGCCTCAGCCATCAGCGACTCTCGCGGGCGAAGTTATCCCCTCGGTGGACAGGCAGACAGAGTTGGCGGAAGCCAGAGCGAAGAATCCCGACACCGTGGCGTGGCTGTATATCCCCGGTGCGGAGGTGGACGACCCTGTGATGCAGGCGGAGGACAACGGCTATTACCTAAAGCTGGATGAAAACGGTGAGTACGCCATGTGGGGCTGCTATTATGCCCATTGTGAAAACAAAATCGGCGGCAGGGATAAGCTGGACAAAAACACCACCATTTTCGGTCACTCCGCCAGCAACTGCGACCCGGACGGTGTGCGGTTCACCAAGCTCTACCGTTATATGGACGCAGACTTTGTAAAGGAGCATCCGTATATCTATCTCTCTGTGGATGGTGAGGACATGATCTTTCAGATCACCGCACTGTTCGTCACGGATATTGGTTTTGACTATATTGCGCCTGATCCCACGGGAGATGATCTGACCAGCTTCTTTGAGACGATTGCGCGGAAAAACTGGCTTGACTTTGATGGCGTGACCTTCTCCGAGGAAGATACTGTTCTGACCCTCTCCACCTGCTGCCGGAAGTATGACAAGGCTAACAGCGGCAATCAGCGGCTGGTGGTCATGGCAAAGCTGCTGCCGGAGGGCGCAACCGCACAGGAGTTCAGCGTATCCCTTGTGGATAGTCCTGAAATGCCCTAAAAGAAATCAGAATACGACGATAATAGGATACCCATCCTTGCGGTACTGAAAAGCAGCGTATGGTATAGGGAAAACGGTGGCTGCTCTGTACGGGGCGGCCGTTGTTTTTGCTGTCCCAACATTTTTCAGATGAAAGGGACTATGCGTATGACAGGAGCGCACAGACCTCCCCAGGTACCACACGTTTCTTCCTCTCCATCCATCTGCCTTCAGATTCCACCTCACGATGGACACCCTTGCTGTTCAGCTATTCATTTCCCACTACCTGGGCATGTTCAGGGCTTTCACCTGCGAGAGCGCGCCCATGGCGCGCAAACGAAACGTGCGCCGCCAGGCGCACACAACGCAAAAAGGAGCCCACTCGTGAGGCTCCTTTCTTCTACAACACATATTTTCTTAACACCGGGATCTTTCGCAGCATCCATGCGGTTGCCGTTGCCAGTGCCAGCACTACCAGGCAGAATGCAGCCAGCAGCAAAATCAATACCGTTTGTCCCGCGGCTACAGACTGCACACCGCATTGTTCCAACACCGTAAAGGGTGTGATCTTCACGAATTTATACAACAGGTTCACATACACCGGATGTACCAGGTATACGGCGAAGCTCAAAGCTCCCGCCTCCTGCCAGGGGATCCGGTGTTTTTTAATACTCCCATTCCATCCTGCAGCGAACAGAAGCACTGCAAGCAGTACTGTAAACGGATAATTGTATGCCATCTGAATGGAGAATCCCGCAAGTGTTCTGCTCAGGATCATTCCCAGAGCCAGAACCGCTACTGCAGCTGTCAGCCATACATTCCTTCCCTTGTCCACACATACTTCTCTCACCGCGAAGAAATATCCACACAGATAATACAGGAAATACACACCGCCATCCGGCAATACCGGAATACTGTTGACGTCCAGTACCTTATTCAGAAACGGTGCCACACTGCTTCCTAAGAAGATCACTGCCATCATTGCTACAACACCCCACACCGGCAGCACACGCAGCACTTTTTTCAGAAGCGGCGTGATCAGATATAAAAACAGGATCAGATACAGATACCACATATGGGACCATGTATGTCCCATCAGAGTCATCTTCAGTGCCTCCGGGATCATCCTGATCCGGAAGGTCCGCTCCGCCACTACCAGCTCGGAAGCTGCATACGGAACGCCGAATAGGAGGATCGCCAGCGCAATCCTCCTGCAATATTTTTTAATCATGACCGGATAAGTCAATGTACGTTCCGGATTCAGGAACAAATATCCCGAGATCAATAAAAATATAGGAACACACCAGGTCACCAGATCCATAACTGACAGCAATAATGACCGGTATTCCGGCACTATCGACGCATCTGTCACATCTGTCGCACCTGTCAGTACATGCATCAGCACCACTGCACAGGTTGCCAGTACCCGGAGCACGTCCAGGAACTGCTTCCTGGGTCCGGATAATCCGTTTGTCATGTCTCTCCCATCTCCTCCATCAGGCGCATGCCTGCAGTATCTGTCACAGGAAGGGAGAATACTATGCTTTGTGCTTTACTCTCCAGTCCTGCTTTTTCCATTATAGCACGCATGATGGAATTTTTCTGCTCACTTTTTACCACAATGAACAACATTTCTTTTTCCGGCACCAGTGTCACGCCCAGAAACTGCTGTGCATTCTCTGTTCCGGTGCCCTTGGCATGGATGACTGTGCCGCCTGCCGCATGTACTTCTCTCGCTGCATCCATGACCAGTTCCGTATATCCATGATTGGCTATCACTACCAGAAGCTCATTCTTCGTCTCTTTCAATGTGGACTCCTCTCCTTTTACGAATTCCTGCCCGCAGGTCAGGTAATTCAATGCTTTCTTGCCACCGACACTGCTCACGGGAATGATAAATGCGATTCCCATTCCCGGGAGATCGATCTGCATTTTCTTACGCAGAGCAGCCTTGATCTGCCGCCAGGCAGCATCTGTGACGAGATGGAACAATACGCTCTTCTCCATGCCGTCCAGTCCAAAATAATCTAAGATCTCATTCGCCGCGGTTCCCATGCCGACGGTAACACTGCCGACCTGTGCGCCTTTTTCTTTATAGCATTCCACGAATTTCCTCGTCAGCTGACGATTGGTGATGGTGACCATCATATATAATTCACTCACGGGCACACCTCCTACAGTTCAATGATGGCATTCTCATCCAAAGCACCAAATGCATCCGCCGCACCGGCAAATACGCCTGCACCGCTCTTCTGCTGCTTTAACTGATATACCATTCCCAATATCTGGATCGTGATCAGCGGTGTCATGGCTACCATTGCTACCACACCGAAAGCATCTGCGACTAAATTGCCGCCCACCGCCACACAGGCGCCCTGCGCTAACGGCAGTAAAAAGGTAGCTGTCATGGGACCGCTCGCCACACCGCCGGAGTCGAAGGCGATCGCTGTGAATATCTTCGGTACAAAAAAGGATAGTCCGATCGCCACACCATAGCCCGGGATCAAAAACCATAGAATCGGGATCCCCGTCAGCACGCGGATCATCGCCAGTGCTACGGATAAGGATACGCCCACGGACAGAGAAACCCCCATGGATCTGGCAGAGATGGCACCGTCCGTCAGCTCCTCTACCTGATGATTCAGTACATAGACCGCGGGCTCCGCTTTTACGATAAAGTAACCGATCAGTGCTCCCACCGGCACCAGTACCCACCTGTAGGATCTGGCTGCCATGACCTGACCGAGGTAATTACCGGCAGGCATAAAGCCCACATTTGCACCGGTCAGGAACAGTACCAGACCGATATAAGTATACACCAGACCGATCAGAATCTTCGCCAGTGTCTTTCCCGACAGCCGCAGGGCAAATATCTGGAACAGACCGAAAAACAATACAATGGGAAGTAATGAGAGTGCGATCTCTTTCACATAATCCGGAATCCCATGAGCAAAAAGCTGCGCCAGTTCCACGGAATCAGCGATCTCCGGGATAGCCACCGGCTGGTAATCCGCATTGGTCGGCTTATAGATCAGCCCCAGCACCATGACCGCCAGGATCGGGCCGATGGAGCACAGTGCTACCAGACCGAAGCTGTCGTCAGCCGCATGGTGGTCATTACGGATGGACGCAATACCGACACCTAGAGCCATGATAAAAGGAACGGTCATGGGTCCCGTGGTCACACCTCCGGAATCAAACGCCACTGCCCGGAAGTTCTCCGGTACGAAAAATGCAAGAACGAACACTACTATGTAGAAAAAGGTCAACAATGGCGGCAGGGCCACACCGATCAACATACGCAGAAGGGCAATGACCAGGAAGATTCCAACCCCCACTGCCACTGCAAGGATCAGCGTCATGTTCGGAACCGAAGGCACCTGTGTCGCCAGCACCTGCAAGTCAGGCTCGGAAATGGTGATCACCACTCCCAACAGAAAAGATAACACTACGATCAGCAGAATGTTTTTACTCTGGGTCATTCTGGCACCCACTTTTTCTCCCATGGGGGTCATGGACATCTCCGCACCCAGGGTGAAGAACATCATACCGACCATGACCATCACCGCCCCCACCAGAAAGCACAGCAGGATACTGGAGGTAATGGGAGCTATGGTAAAGCTTAATACGATCACGATCCCTACTACCGGCAGGACCGCCTTCAAGGATTCTGCAAATTTTTGCCGGATCTTTGGATTCAATAACTTCAATATTGGTCTTTCCTTTCTTTAGGTTTTCTTTATCTTAACATGAAGCAAAGACCCGATCCTACCGTTTTTCGTGAATTTATAAAATTTTCACGGGGTCTTAACGCAATCTTTATGCAGACAGCTCCCGATCCTGCCCAGACTGCTTTTTCACAAATTTATAGGCCCAGACATCCACCACGATCACAAACAGGAAAAAGAAAACGAAGATCCAGTCCGCATCCAGAGACAATGCGGAATCATAGATACCGTGTTCGATCATCGGCATGAACACGCTGAGCTTCAGGTAGCGTTTCCTGCGTTTTTTATTGCCTGCAAGTTCTGCCTCCTTCGCCACACCGAAGAAATATCCCATGATCACGCCATCGATGGCATGGGAAGGCACGGACAGCAGGGCTCTGGTCACTGCCGTCCCAATGTCACCTTCCAGACAATACAGAACATTTTCAATGGCTGCAAATCCCAATGCCGAAGTCACGCAGTACACGATGGCATCGAATTTATAATTAAATGCCGGATGCTTCCATGCCGCCCATTTGGCCGCCTGCATCTTGCAAAGTTCCTCGATCAGTGCCACCCCGATAAAATTATCCAGGATCACGTAACACAGCGTATCTGCATCCATAAATACCAGAAATACTTCATCCAGAATGATTTCCAGTATCATGGCGGGGATCACAGACAATACACCAAACAGGAATATTTTCCACAATAATCCCCCCGGCTCCTTCTCCACCTTATCCTGTCTATAGATCCATACCACCAGTGCGATGGCCGGCAATAGTGCCAATCCTGTCAGAAACATAACCTATTCCTCTCCTGTCCACATAGACGGTCCGCCCTTTCAGGACCGCCGCCATACTACATTTTAATCTAATGTTTTTCCTGATGTCAACCTAACGAAAGTATATGTTCCTATTTTTTGTGTCTTGGATTTTCCTGAGGATACCTGCCTTTTGCCGTAGCTTTAGGGGAAAATATACCGGTTTTCATATATCCTTAACTACTTCTTTACACCTTGCATTGCAAAGTAATGGTACTATAGTTATAATAAATTTACAAAACGACTAACAATATTTCATGGAGGATCACACCGTGTTCCGATCACTTTCCGATAAAAAATCACCACGGAAAAGCTTCCGCTTAAAACCACCCTTTACCAGACACGCCATCAGTATCCTGATCTGTGCCGCCTGCATGCTGTGCGCCACTCTTGCCTCTTTTTTATATCAGCATATAGTACCGGACAACCATGCCAATGTAGCACTGTTCTACATTCTGGCACTGGTGATCATCGCCAGATGGACGGTGGGCTACGGCTACGGCATTGCCTGCACCCTTTTTTCCGTAATAGCGATCAATTATCTGTTCACCTATCCGTATTATAAGCTTAATTTCTCACTGACCGGCTACCCTATCACCTTCCTGCTGATGAGTGGGATCACTCTGATCCTGTGTACCATGACCTCCCATATGACCATCCAGTCCGAGATGATCGCAGAGCGGGAAAAGCGGCTGGCAGAGGCCGAAATGGAAAAGATGCGTGCAAATCTACTGCGCGCCATCTCCCACGATCTGCGCACGCCGCTCACCGGCATCATCGGCAACAGCTCCCTGTTTCTGGAAAGTCAGAACGATCTAAGCTCCACCGAACAGCGTACGATCATGACCAATATCTATGAGGATTCCAACTGGCTGTTGAATATGGTGGAAAATCTGCTGTCCGTCACTCGTATCCAGGGAGACAGCTTAAGCATCAATACCACAGAGGAACCGGTGGAGGAAGTGGTGGGAGAAGCTTTGGAGAAACTGAAAAAACGCTATCCCGATGCCGCCATCCGGGTCAAGATCCCCGAGGAATTTCTGATGATCCCCATGGATGCGGTGCTGATCGAGCAGGTCACCATCAATCTGCTAGAAAACGCCATCGTTCATTCCGGAAGTATCCTGCCCATTGATTTCATCGTGGAGGATCATCCGGAGCATGTATCTTTTATTGTGAGAGACTACGGAAAAGGATTGTCGGAAGAAAAATTACAGAATCTGTTCGAGACGGGTACCTACAACAATTCCCAGAGCTCGGATTCCCGCAAGGGCATGGGTATCGGTCTATCCATCTGCAAGACCATCATCACCGCCCATCACGGAACGCTGAGTGGCCGGAATCATGCGGATGGCGCGGAATTCTGTTTCACACTGCCCAAGGTGGGAGTTGTCGCTTCAGAAAAATAAGTGTACTCTCAGCCACATAAGACAGAACTCTTGAAAATACCGGAAAGGATATGGATCACAGATATGAATAAGATCAAAGTTCTCTTAATCGAAGACGATAGAAGTATCAGTAATTTCATCACCGCTACCATGGACCGGGAAGGCTACAAGATCATGCATGCCTTAAACGGCAGAGAGGGACTGAGTCTCAGCACTTCTTTCTGCCCCAATGTGATCCTGTTAGATTTAGGGCTGCCGGACATGGACGGGCTGGAGGTATTACAGAAACTCCGTTCCTGGAGCGATGTTCCGGTGATCATCATATCTGCCCGCACCAAGGAGCAGGAGAAGGTCTCCGCTCTGGATCTGGGGGCGGATGATTATATCACAAAACCTTTCGGCACCGGCGAGCTCATGGCAAGGATCCGCACTTCTCTGCGGCACAGCCACGCCCAGACTCCCGGTCATGTATATAAGGCACTGGATCTGGAGATTGATTTCGAGAAACGACTGATCCGCCTGCGGGGCGAAGAGGTACATCTGACCCAGATCGAATACCAGCTGCTTACACTTTTAGCGGAAAATTCCGGCAGAGTTCTGACCTACAGCTATATCATGAATGCCATCTGGGGTCCCTATATGGACAATAATAATCAGATCCTCCGGGTCAACATGGCGAACATCCGCAGAAAGCTGGAGCAGAATCCCGCACAGCCCCAGTATGTATTCACAGAGATCGGCGTAGGCTATCGGATGCGTGAGAACGAGAACGGTGGGACTGTATAAACAAAAATACAATTCCCGACACTGCCTCCAGCAAAATGAGTACCGTCCCTCTGTCCAGTGCCTTCCAGACGCTGTCCAGGGTATCCATCCGGCCCAGAATGTCTATGTAAAAGAAATCCAGATAGATGACCGCCGGTGAGATCACACATCCCGGATGCAGTACCGTCCGCTCCATGAGCAGACGGTACATTTCCACTGCCAGAAATATTACATTCAGGGCATAGCCCGCACAAAGCTGATTGTTCAAAAACGGTCCCAGGGAGCTGAGTTCCATACCAAGGGGAACACTTCCTGCCCGGACCATTCCGAAGCTTAAATACATGATTCCAACACTCCACAATAGCATCGCAAGGGATGCTATTCCAAGTCCTCTGCTTAATTGACTGGAGGGAATCATTTTCACATCCTCTTCCTTTCCGAAATACCGGTATACAAGCCCCAGCATCGTCAGCGTCCCCGCCATGGAGATTCCGGCCACCTGGCAGGCAATATCTCTTCCCCCAAACAACCCTCTTCCGGAAAATAAACAGATCCCGATAACACAGTGATAGATCAAAAGCCCCAGCACGATCAGATACAGGAGCCTCTTTTCACGTTTCCGCTGCTCCTGGAGCTTTGCCAGTCTCACGACTTCCGTCACAGCCTCCTCCCGGTCTCCCGCCCGCTCTCCGGTCACAATGTCCTGAATCGGCAGTTCCAACAGATGGGACAGGGACTCCAATACGCCGATATCCGGAAAACTTTCTCCATTCTCCCACCGGGATACCGCTTTGTTGGTCACCCCTAACATCTTTCCCAGTTCACTCTGGGTATAATTTTTGCATTGTCTGGCTTCCCGGATCAGATTGCCCGTTTTCTTTTTATCCATACTAATCCCTATACCTTTCTGTACTCTACAAACTCTCAGGTGCTTTAGCACCTTTGCTTTAGCACCTTTGCTTTAGCACCTTTGCTTTAGCACCTTTGCTTTAGCACCGTATGCCGGCCGATCTGTACCCTTATGGTAACAATCCTTTGGAAAATGCGCAATCCATTGTGACGAGACTGCCTGTTTTCCGTGATTTTTGCGCAAAAAATTCCCCTCGGCGAGGGGGGAGTGTACCGA
>ERZ1504226.313-NODE-313-length-17478-cov-4.338346_pt1 | contig 17478 bp, 9 predicted proteins | sample MGYA00572419_ERZ1504226 | MGnify/ENA primary metagenome ERZ1504226 (study PRJEB39906, sample SAMEA3182065) | gut metagenome | biome: human; feature: gut; material: Stool; isolation source: human stools | place: Canada | collected 2013-01-28 ...
GAGATCCTACCACCGCAACCCCGGCACTTATGGCAGAACATGTCACAAGATTCAGCGTAGACTTAAGCCAGGTGGAGGACAAGCGGAAAGTTATCCTGAATATGACCTTTACTTACCAGGACAGAAGCTATGACATTGCAGAGACAATTAAGCTTAGAAATGACCTGGAGAAGACCGGAACCGCGTACGCATGGATCAGTGCTCTGACTATTGATCCTCCCAGTGCAACATTACCTCAGGGCAAGATACAGCAGTTTACCTATAATCTGAGCGGTGACGCAGAGGCAGTTTCCAAGGGCGTTACCTGGAGCGTGTCCTATGCTTCCGGGGCTAATTGTAAGAGTACGATCAATCAGGATGGTATTTTAAAAGTAGATGAAGAGGAAACTATCGGCACGAATGTGCTGGTGGTAAAATGTACTGCAAAAGCAGATACGAGTATGGTGGCATATGCATATGTGACAGTAGAAGAGAGATTGATAGACTCCATTTCCATAACTCCTAAAGATGTGGAGGTAGTCCGCGGCAAGTCACAGGCTTTTGAGTGTACTCTGACCGGTAAAGATTCTGCTGTGGCACAGGGGGTAAAATGGAAAGTAACTTATGCGGATGGCAGCACAACTACATTTTCTACCATGCCGGATGTTAGTGCCCTGATTAATACATTGAATATCAGTAAGTCGGAAAGCATCGGTGTAAAGGTATTGAAAGTTACCTGTATGGCAAATGCGGACACAACGAAGTCGGATTCTGCGTATGTTACAGTGACGGCGGTATCAGGACAATTCCAGGCGGAACTGATCCGAAACGTAGTGAAGCCTTATTCCTACACGGAGAACGGTATAAAAAAAATGGGATGGAGTGTAGATCTGGAGTGCCTGACTGCATGGGCGGATTATGATGTATATCCTCAGATTGTGAACTGGGAAGTATTGGAGGATGGAGTCCCAAATCCGAAGGGCTATAGCTTTGAAGATACGACTCCGGCTTCTAAATATAAACAGCTGTTAAAGTGTAGCAACAATATTAATAAGACAATCACAGTACGTGCAACCGTAAAATTATCAGCTACCATTACAGTATATCCTGAAGTAACAGTGGACATTCCAAATCTGCTGACCATTGACAGTGCAGACGAGCCATATATAGACGGTGATCAGTTTGTCCTGTCACGTAATAGTATGGTGACTTGTACGTTGAAAAATTATTCCGGAGATATGAGCAAAGTTACCTGGAAGATTACCAATGATATTGAGGAAGGTCTGGCGCAGAGTAATCCTGTGAAGGATAATTTCGGTGGCGAAGTTGGACTGAGTAGAAGAGTAGGGTTTAGTAGAAACGTTACAAGTGATGGACTGGGCGATTATGAACAGAATCTAGTCATTGATAAAGCAGTGACCGGATTCGCAGATTCAGAAGTAGATTATTCAGCTACACGAAGCGTATTTCCCACGGCTACAGGTGAAACAGTCGGAGTGTATGCAAAGTGGTATATTAACTGGAAAGAGGAACATGTTCTCACACTTGTAGCTTTTGACGACAATGATAATGAAATTGCATCCACATATCTGTTGATTCCCAGATGTACTTTTTATTTCTCGGAAGGTAATCGTTATTATAATCTGAATAAGAACGATGGATGGCAGAATGGTGTATACGATAAGAAGGTGTATGTTGATCTATATGGATTTGAAACAGGTCAGGGAGCATTTAAGACTGGTGATAAAGGAATGAAGGTTATAGGCAGCCTTGTAGCTGGAGGAACGGATACTCTAAAATCCGGAACACATATTGATCCGAATATTCACTGTGATACCAGAGTAAATGATAAAAACGAAACAGTATTTACTTATATGATTCATCTCTATATTGATAGAGATGAAAAGAATGATACTTTATTTGTGACCTTCAGCGATAGTCGTGTCAAGGGAGACAGCGGTGAGGAAGGTGGACATGTATCGTATCAGAAACCGGAAAGAGCATTAACAATCTTTTGGAGATAACATGAAGAACTTGAAACACAACACAAAAAAGTACATAGCCGGAATCCTCACCATAGCTTTGGCGGCCGGAGTCTGCCAGAGCTATGGCTCTATGGAAGTAAGTGCACATGAGATGACACTGCCCGGCATCGAGAAGCTGGTACAGGATACAGTAGCATCTTCGGACGGCACCTTTCACATTTTAGAAATCGTACCTTCTAAAAAGGACGCTTCCATCGGATATCTTATCGGTGGCGAGGAACCGGTATCTGAAGGACGTAAGCTTTCGGAGCTTCCGGCAGCATCGGAGCGATTATCTGCCATGGCTCACATTACCAGTAGCAGTCTGGGGAATCTCGCAGGAAGCGATGGCCCGGTAAGTTTTTCCGATTATAGCGAGGGAGGAAGCCGCACTGAGGAGATCCGTGGCTCTTTTGTGAAAAATACGGATGACAACGGTCAGTACACCTATGTGCAGACGGATTCGGTGTATACGCTGTATAGGGAGGGGGATACCAGACCGCGTTTTGACAGATATGGTGCAATCGAAGCTTCCGGGACTTCTAACGAGAATAAACAAAGCGTGTCCCCTGTATTTTCTAAAGTGTCCAGTATTAGCGGACAGAACCTGGAAATGACCATCGGTGATGCGGCGGATGCACTGACAGCGCTGGCACCTGCGAGATATGCACTGACTCCGTACGATGAGAATTCCAATGGCGGCAGTATAAACGATATTAATAACATTGGTTTTGTGGCAGCTAAGTATGTCGGTAGGGAAGTGTATACCAAGACTGCGGATAATGTATACACTTACCTTGGTAAGGTGGTATATGGCAGCAAGCTGCCTGAGGGATATACTATCCAGAGCACTGCCATAACTTCCGAAAATTCTTCCGAAGCGTCAGAAAATCTGGAAGAGGTGACGACAGCGGAGAGTTCGGGACTGGTGACAGCAGCATCTGCGTCCGGGAATGACGCGGCAGCGGAGTCCAGTAATGAGATGCAGACCTTCAGCGTACAAAGCACATCCGGAAATGATATTGAGACTTCCGAACAAAGGATAATGACAGCTTCTGATCCTTCATCCGAACAGAACGAGAATCTCTATATTTTGAATATGGCCAACACCACACCTATTCCATGGGCAACCTGGACAGAAAATCCGGATGGAACAACGGGAAGTTATGCACTGACTACTCTTGCGGAGTGCTATTTTGTGCATTTCATGGAAAACACCACCGGTGAGTATTATGTGTCTAAGGTGACATTATCCAGCGGTAATGGGGACTACAAACTGATTGATACTTATAAGAGAAATGATATCGGTAAATATGTGATGGAAAGCAGCGGTACTATGCAGGTTTATCTCCGAGGACAATCAGGCTACGAAGCATCAAACAGCTATGACTTTATCGGTGATAATGCGAAGGATGCGTTGGATACTGTAGCATATGACGGTGGTTTCTATAATAAAGAATGGTTCAAGAAGCAGGTTCTGAATCTGTCCGGCACCAGCCGGTATGAGAGCGGCAGCCCTTCCGGTACTGGCGGAGATATTGATCAACTGAAGATTGAAGTGACAACGTTGACAGTGGAGGAACTGGCAAAACTGGTAAATCCGGAGGAACAGGCTTATTATGGCGTGGATCTGGACAACGTGGATCTGATCTATCTCTCCGGCAGGGGAAGTTATGCAGCGGAATCTGTGAATATGACTTCTGTAGCAACCGCTCTGACGAAGATGATATTCGGCATTAAGGATACTACCGGTGAGCGGAATGATGCAGACAGAGTACCGGTGGTCATAGATTACGGATTTTACAGCAAAAATAAAACGCTGGCTGAGGAACCGAATAATAATCAGAATAATAAGATACTGACACAGATGGCACTGACGATCTTGAAGGTTTCCGATGATAATATTGCCAAAGAAGTTGCTTCACAGGGAGATGCTTACTGGAACGGTCAGACGGCAGCTTCGCTTAGCCTGGACGATTCCGTGAAAGAGGCTTTATATGACAATGTTTATCTGAATGATGACAGTGCGACGCCTTATGTTGCCTCTGACTTCATGACTGACTGGAAAGGGGATGCGGCGAAAGCGGCAACCTTCAAAGCAGTATTAAAAGAGATTCAGTACGAGAATTTCCTGGCTAAGAAAAACAACAGCAATGCAGCACAGATGGATGAAGAGATCAGTAAGGCGTCTATTACCAGATATATTCTGAACTGGTATATGCACAGAGTCACGGTGAAATCCTCCATCCGTGTACTGGATCTGGAACCCTGCTATGATTTTGATGATGAGAATACAGTGCTAACCCCCCAAAAAGTATTTGAAATGACGGGGATGACCGGAAAATATGAGGAATCTGTAACCAAGATCAATATTACACAAATGTCATCTGCGGAATTTATAGGTAAGATCGAGGACTTGAATGAAAAGTACGACATGATCTATCTCGGAGCCCGGGTCGGTAAGATGAACACAGAAAATGGTGTGACTGTGTATAATGATCCACAGATGAAGGGCTTGATTTATTCTCATGTAGGAGACTACTATGACTACGCCACCAAAACGGATACGGAGAATGTTACGCAGGCTAGGGAGACGTATAATGCAAGGCACAGACTGCAGGATTCTTCGCTGGATCACAATAAGACTAACGATGATGATTCAACGAATAAGAGTGCAGATGTCTATCGCGGTCCCGGCAATGATATGAACTCTACCCGATATGAGGAATTCTGTCAGTTCATTGAGGCGGGATACCCGGTGGTCATTGCGGATACGTTTATTAAAGTGGATAACAATAATATACCCGTGGCATCAACAGCAACGCTGGACAAAAATTCTTATTTTTACAAGCTGGTTCAATTTGCTCTGCAAAAAGATGCAAATGGTCAGTATTTATACTGGCAGAAAAATATTTTTACAGAGAGTCAGCTGACAGATAATACAGCAGATACTAAATTAGGAACCACATTATCTGCACGTAGATCCGTATTTTGTAATTATCTGAATCTGTCAAAGCTTTCCGTCAACTGGGTAACTACTTACGGAGCAGCATATCCGCAGGAGTTGAAATATAATTCTAATCAGAACGGTGCCAGCAACGGTGGCTCTCTGGAGAAGATAGACGGAAAATATCAGCTGCAATATATTTTTAATCTGCAGAATGATGCTGCAATATCACAGACAGGTACTACCTATGATTGTAAACTGTTCGTAGATAAAAATGCTGATGGTCGTTTCTCCGGCTCTGATTATGTAGAGGGTAAGACATATACGTCATCGGAAGAAGTCAGCGGTCTTACTGTGTATATAAGAAAGGGAGATGAGTGGAATAAGGTTGATCCGATTGCAACGGCAAACGGAAGCAGATATGAATTGCGTACCGGGGAGATCTATCGTGTTATCCGGGCTCTGCCGGAGGAATATGTAGGGGTTATCCCATGGAAGCTGGTATTTTATGATAATGCGGACAGACTGGTGAGAACTGCCAAGTCAGGCTATACATCTGTGCCGCAGCAAAGTGGGAAAAAGACAATCCGTGTATTGCAGTTGTTGTCTGATGATAACCGTAATAACTGGAATCTTCATGACGAACAGAATAATAGTAATTCTACTTTTTCCAAGTGCATTAATGGATTAACTGACTGGAATGTAGTAGGATTGGATCAAGTCAATTGGGATGGAACGGTAACTCCGTCCAAAAGCATTGACAGTATGACTGTAACCTATCTTGTAAATGAAAAGCTGAAAATTGGCGGGACTTCGGATACTGATATACAGAAGATATACCAGGAATCCTACAATCTGTTCCAGCAATATGATATGTTGATACTCGGCTTCGGTGACGCCTACCGGTTTGGGTATACCTATGGCGCATATGATCCTAGCAAAGAAATTCCCGCAGGAATTATGGAGAATGTTAAGAGGAATCTGGCTGTTGGCTGGGCTGTCAGAGACTACATAGAATCCGGCAAGAGCATTTTGTTCACCCATGATACTACTTCATATGTCAATAATATTCAAAGTGTGATCCCGTATAACGATAATGGAACTGCGGAAATCTATCATTCAAACTACTGGTATTGGGGATATGAATTTAATAAGACCATTCGTGCATCCGTAGGACTGGATCGCTATGGAGCATTGAAAGAGTATTATCAGCAGAGAGTTGAAAATTCAACGGGAGAGGAGCAAAAGAGGGACCAGGAATATCTTAAAACATTAGAGTCCTATACATTTGACGAAATCAAGGAACCGAATTCGGATAATGAGCTCTGGCAAAAGGAAGGTGTGACTAAATATACGGTAGTTCGTTTCCTGAGAAGCTATCTGGAAGATCTGCGGACAACAAACAGTTCGGAAGTATGGTTCCCTGTTAAGAATTCATTGTTGAAACAGGCTGGATATGACAATGGAAACGGTCCTGCTTGGAACTACCCCAGTAATTTGTTGATGGGTGATTACGCAGGCAGCTCGCTGATCGCAACACAGGTAAATGATGGCCAGATTACGCAGTATCCATATCAGATATCTGCAGATGAACAGTTAGAGATCAGTAATACGCATTACCAGTGGTTACAGCCGAATATGGAGCTGGACCGCAACGGAGACGGTAAAAATGATATTGTTGTGTGGTACTGTATTTCCGGTGTGGCTGACGGCAACTATAAAAATACTAATATTTATAACATCACACCCAATGATGTGGTAAATAATTATTATATCTATACCATGGGAAATGTGACATATTCCGGAGCGGGACATTCCACGCCCAGCAAGGAATCGGAGATCAAACTGTTTGTTAATACGATGATTGCAGCGTATAATGCCGGTGTGACTGCACCTTCCGTAAGATTTAAGGATAAAAGCGGCAGCAAGATCCAATCCGTGTATATGCTGTATGATCCGGTCAACCATATTGTATTGGACGATAAGAATAACGGAACCATCAGTGTCAACTTCCAGGCAGACGACTACAATATTCTGGCAGGTGGACAGCAGTTATGCGTTGAATTTTACAAATCCTGTGCAGATGATACATCCGGAGCCATCAGTGTGGACGGAATTACAGGAAAGGTATTGCGTTTAAAGACGGATGGAGAGGATGGCCTCAAGATCACGGATAGCAATGGAAATGTAATTTCACCGATAGAACGTAATGGAGTTAAGAATTGTTACCCGATTACAAACGGCGCGACCTATACCTTGAAATATTCTTCGGATGAGATGGGACTGTTTAGTACCGACACTTCCGGGACGATTTTGAACGAAGGAGCGCAGGCATCTACTATCTACGCAAGAGTCTATACCGTGTATGATAGTGGATCAAAAGTAACTCCTTGCGGAATAGCTGAGTTATCCATCAGCGCCCAGGAACTGTTTGAACTGGATTAAACTTTAAAAAAGTAATATTGCACAAAAAGCAGAGCTGTGAGAAATAACCAATTTCCACAGCTCTGTTTTTGTATAGTTTTTCAGCACTTGTTTCGCTGGAGTCCCTTGCAGAATGGATATCTCTGTGATATAGTAATCACATTCTACAGAAAGTCTGTATAGATAAGATTTCGAAGATACCATATATTAGGTTAACATCATATATGGGCATCATTTTATCGCACCCTGTGTGCAGTTCGAGGCATATCGCCGTGAAATTCACTTTTTACAATGTTAATAGGACAAATTATTGACGTACCCTATTATATAGGGTAATATAAAGGAGGAAAATGACTAGAACATTTATACAAACAGATGAATTTTCTCGAAATTGGGATGAATTTGGATTTACAGATGATGATTTGAGAAGATTGGAATTTGATATTATGATGAACCCTCACAAATATCCAGTTGTGCAGGGTACAGGTGGGCTCAGAAAGGCAAGATTTGCATTTAAACACCATGGGAAAAGTGGAGGTGTGAGAGTGTGCTATGTCGATTTTGTCATAGAAGAAACCATATACTTGATTACGGTATATTCAAAAAAGCAGAAGGATAATTTGTCAAAACAGGAACGAAATAACATTAATATATATATTGACAGACTTCGTGACAATATATAATACGAGGAGTTGTGACTATGAAGAGTGTATATGAGAGTATCATGACTGGCTTAAATGAAGCTATAGAAGATGCACAATCAGAAGGCAAGAAATTAAACAGGAGAACAGTGACGATTATCCCTGTTAAGGAATATGGAGCGGAGCAGGTTAGAAATATTAGAAATTCTGTAGGAATGTCACAGAGTACTTTTGCAGGCTATCTTGGTGTGACCAAGAAGACAGTGGAAGCTTGGGAAGCGGGGACAAATCATCCTTCCGGTGCAGCCAGCAGAATTTTGAATATGATGGAAATGGACACGGAATTGGTAGAAAAATATCCGTTTGTTCAGTGTGGAATTTGATAAGGGAAATATTCAAATTTACTGCTGCAACGGAGAGTCTGTATGCAGCCAGCACGAATACATTGCACAATCAACGGGAAGATGTCGCAAAATACCATGGAAGATTATCATTATCTTGCAGAAGGTAATGCATATCGTTCAGACCCAAAAATAATTCATAAAGAAGCTACTATCAAAATGCTTCTGGTATTGTCCGGGGATAAAAATGTGGATGATACCGAAGAAATATTAAAAGCATTAGATATTGCAGAGGAGGATGAGATCAGCATGTGTGAATTGTTTGACCAGTATACGAGACGAGGAATTTCAGAAAAGGAAGCAGAAGAACAGATGAAGCTTTATTGGTAAAAAGATGTTGACTTTTATTTCTTACTATGCTAAAAATATACTATACCTATTGGAACAGTAGGAATATAAAATATAGTATTATACATAGGCATAGGAGGAGAAAAAGATGGCATTTGCAGCAGAGACCATATGTGTCCAGGGAAGTAATGAGAGAAGGGATCCGTTTGGAGCCATCAGCATGCCCATCTATCAGAATGCGGCGTATGCTCATCCGGGACTGGGGCAGAGCACAGGATATGATTATTCCCGTTGCGGTAACCCTACAAGAGATGAAGTGCAGAAGACGGTTGCCCTGTTGGAACAGGGAACGGAAGCTTTGGCATTTTCTACCGGTATGGCAGCAATCACCGCATTGATGGAGATTTTTTCTCCCGGGGATCATCTGATTGCTACGGATGATCTGTATGGCGGTACATTAAGACTTTGGAACACGATCAGCCATAAGAATGGAATATCGGTAGATTGTGTGGATACTTCAAATGTGGAGAATGTGAAGGCGGCGATACGTCCGGAGACGAAGGCGATTTATCTCGAGACACCTTCCAACCCTATGATGAAGGTCGCAGATATTCAGGCAATCGCAGAATTGGCACACGCGCATGGTTGTATTCTGATCGTTGATAATACCTTTTTATCCCCGTATTTTCAGAAGCCGCTTACGTTAGGTGCGGATATTGTAGTGCACAGCGGTACGAAATACCTGGAAGGACATAACGATACATTATCCGGATTCCTGGTAGTAAAGGATGATGCCCTGTATCAGCAGCTGAACAATATTTATAAGACGACAGGAGCCTGTCTGTCTGCGTTTGATAGTTGGCTATTACTTCGAGGGATCAAGACTCTGGCTGTACGTATGGAACAGCATCAGAAAAATGCTCTTGCGATCGCACACTGGCTGGAACAGAGACCGGAAGTGGAGAAGGTATATTATATCGGTCTGGATTCGAGACCGGATAAGGCGCTGATCGACAGACAGTGCAGCGGATACGGTGGAATGATCTCATTCCGATTGAATTCTGCAGAGAAAGCTGTTAAGATTTTGGAGAGCGTTAAATTGATCCGTTTTGCGGAGAGTCTGGGCGGCGTGGAAAGCCTTCTGACCTATCCGATGAAGCAGACCCATGCAGATGTACCGGTAGAGGTGCGTGAAGCATTGGGAGTGGATGAGAAGCTTCTGAGAATGTCCGTAGGTATTGAGAACATTGATGATCTGCTGGCAGATTTAGAGCAGGCGTTTGCTTAGTGTGGGTGTAACCTGGTATACATAGTAGTTCAGCCAGCTCTGTGGAGAGCTTCACAGAGGGCTAGCAACGATGCGGCGTGTCAGGGCGTGCAGAAGGTCTGGAAGAATGCATGCGACCGATAAAATTTAATCTGCAGCCTGGAGCCACAGGCAGAAAGTTTGCAGGTTGACGAAAGGTAAGTGAATTCGTATGACTAGATACAATTTTGATAAGATTACGAACCGGAAGGGAACGAATTGTCTGAAATATGATTTTGCGGTGGAGAGAGGAAAGCCGGCAGATGTGCTGCCCCTGTGGGTGGCGGATATGGATTTCCCGGTATCCGAAGAGATCACGAAGAGTCTTCATGCTGCGGTAGAACATGGAATCTACGGCTATACCCAGCCAAAGGATGCTTACTATAATGCTGTGATGAACTGGATGGAGAGGAATCATAATTGGAAGACGGAGCGGGAATGGATCGTGAAGACTCCGGGTGTGGTATTTGCTCTCGGTGCAGCGGTTAAGGCATTTACTGATCCGGGAGATGCTATACTGATTCAGAATCCGGTGTATTATCCGTTTACTAATATTATCCGTGACAATGACCGGAGAGTAGTTGACAATACATTGATCTATGAGAAAACGGCTGGGCAGAGTGGAGATAACGGATACCGGATTGATTTTGAAGATTTTGAGCGGAAGCTTGAGCAGGAACATATAAAACTGTTTATTCTGTGCAACCCTCACAACCCGGTGGGCAGAGTGTGGACGGCAGAGGAATTGCAACAACTGGGAGAGATCTGCCTGCGCCACCATGTGATCGTGGTCAGCGATGAGATTCACAACGATTTTGTCTATCCCGGATATGAGCATACGGTGTTTGCCACCGTGGATCCCCGTTTCGCTGAGTTTACTGTGACCTGTACGGCGCCCAGCAAGACCTTTAACCTGGCGGGACTTCAGATATCCAATATTTTTATCCCCAATGAAAAGCTTCGTAAAGCATTTCAGACAGAGATTGACAAGACCGGTTATGATGAACCTAATGCATTGGGGATCGTGGCGTGTGAAGCAGCCTATCGTGCAGGCGAAGACTGGCTGGATCAGTTGAGAGCATATCTGCTGCAGAACCTGAATTTCCTGAGAGAGTATTTACAGGAGAAGATTCCACAGATTCATCTGGTGGAGCCGGAAGGTACCTATCTGGTATGGCTGGACTGCAGTGAGTTGGGAATCACCGGTAAGGAGCTGGATCAGTTCATCGTGGACAAAGCAGGACTTTGGCTGGACGGAGGATTCATGTTCGGACCCAGCGGAGCCGCTTTTCAGCGCGTGAACATCGCCTGCCCCAGGGCTACGCTGGAGCTTGCCTTGAATAAGTTAAAAGCAGCGGTAGATAATTTAGAATGATATCTGCTGACAGATTCGCAAGACCGTTCCGGAACAGGATAATATTGCCGGAAATATGGTATATTTTTACATTCTTGTCCATATACTGTAACATATCAGACCATTCATGATAGATTATGATAGTTCCTATGGAACCTGTGATCCCTGATGAATGGCCATGCTTTTTCGGATCATGCGGCAGGAAACATGATCCACGGATCCATAGGATTGCCATCAGGAAAGGAGCACACAGTATATGCCAAGAGGACAGAGAAAATCCCTGGAGGAAAAGATCCAGGCAAAACAGGAGTTGATCAATGCGTTAAATATCCGCATGGAATCAGAACAACGTGAGTTAGAAGAATTGTTTGAACAGAAGAAGCGTAAAGAACTGGAAGCGGTGAGTGACATCATCGAAGATGCCGGTCTGGCACCGGAGGAAGTCACGGAAGTCTTACAACAGTATATTGAGAGCCGTAGGGCAAATGCATCATGATCGCTTATTGTGTTTTATCGGAAGGACCGGACGAACCGGTCCTTTTTGCTGTATAGAAAATGATTGGATTGATTACCTTTAATTAAGAAATAGAGTCAATGTCAAGAGAATATTTATGTAGGGAATTATTGATTTAGAGGAAATATTGTGTAATGATCTGCTGCACCTGATCTGTGGAAATGGGGCATTTGCTTGTCTCATAAGTGGTGATCAGCTGCATGGATGGGAAGATTCCGTTATAGCAGTAGGTTTTCAGCTTATTGCAGGCAGTATCACAATAAGGCGCATTATCCATCATACCGAAATGCTCCCAGTAGAAGATTTTATTCGTAACCGGATGTAAAATCGTAAAATCCGGATAAGCCGTGAACTCCTTTAACGGCAGCGCCGCTTCATAGCGATAAGGGATTTGGTTGGTATAGAGCAGATTCGATATGATAACTTCAGATTTTGAGCGGACTTTATGCCCGGCCAGCGTGGTATGGATCAGATTTTCCGGATGAGAAGGATTGGTTTCATAGCTCTCCGCACGCCATTTCTGCGCAGACACCGGAAGCTTGTCCTTTGCAAAATAGCTTTGCAGTAATGGGTAATAAGGAGAAGACTCTGCCAACAGGTCAGAGGATGTCAGAGGCTTGGAACGATTGACTGCTGAATTCTTTTTTTCATGGGATTTTATATAAAAATTGAGCAGGGAGAGTTCTTCTTCGGCTTCGGCAAGCAATAAGGAATAGTATTTTTTCAGGGCAAGGGCTTCCGCTAATGGTTGATTTTTTTTAGATAAGTATTTCTGCTTCCCAGGTAATGAGCATATCCATTTTTGGTAGGAAGGAGATTGATAAATGCATAGTTCACCTTCCGGTAAGTTTGAAATTTTTTGCTTTAAATTTTCTTGAAAGGACATTAATTGATTCAACCGAGTTTGCGTATTCATGGTTTGACCTCCTAAATAATTAATTGAATTTGTAGTTTCATAAAATCGAGGGAAAATGAAGAATTTATGAAAAAAACAGGCAGATTATATGCGCTTTTGCTTATTTTTTTCATAGAAGCTTGCTTTTTGAAATTTTTATGAAAAAAATGGAGAGTATATGGTGAAAAATAGAATAAAATCAATGGAAAATGATACTTTTATGAAAAATAGATAAAGTCCTACGAAATCAGGGATATCCTACGAAATCAGGGATGTCCACGAAATCAGGGATTGTCCCACATGGCGTGTGTGACCTGCGTCCTGCATAGAAGCAAGAACACAGGCACAACACATAATATGGCTATCACAGATATAAAGTAACAAGTCACTTATTCCGCATCCTCGCCCTTTTTCAGATTCTTCTGGGCGGTGGAGAGCATGAGCTTGATTCGGTTGAGCTGGTTGACTTCGCTGGCACCGGGATCGTAGTCGATGGCCACGATGTTGGAGGAAGGATATGCCTTCCGCAGGGCTTTGATGACGCCCTTACCTACGACGTGGTTCGGCAGGCAGCCGAAGGGCTGGGTACATACGATGTTCGGTACGCCTTCCTTGATCAGCTCGACCATCTCACCGGTTAAGAACCATCCCTCACCGGTCTGGTTGCCGATGGATACGATGGGCTCCGCATAGGAGACGATCTTGTAGATGCTGGTGGGTGCATCGAAATGCTTACTTTCTTCAAATGCCTTCACGGCAGAGCCGCGCAGGATATGCTCGATGGCCCAGATGCCCAGTGCGGAGATCTTCGCGGTCTTTTTGCTGGTGCCTAAGTGCTCTGCTTTGTAGATCTGGTTGTAGAAGCAGTATAGCATGAAGTCGATCAGGTCGGGAACCACAGCTTCCGCACCTTCACTCTCTAACAGCTCCACCAGATGATTGTTGCCGGCAGGAGAGAATTTCACCAGGATCTCGCCGACCACGCCGACGCGGGGCTTCTTGATATCAAGTACCGGTATCGCATCGAAATCCCGGATGATCTCGGTACACATCCTGCGGAACTTGCCTATGCTGATATGCTTTGCGGATACGAAATCCTGTACCTTCTTAAGCCATTCTCTATGTAAGGCATCCACAGACCCCGGAGTTGCTTCATAAGGGCGCATCCGGTAGACACAACGCATGAAGATATCACCGAACTCGGCACCTACCGCTGCACGCAGCATCAGATCTGCATTCAGATGGAAGCCGGGATTGCTCTCGATACCCGCCAGGTTCAGGGAGATGACAGGGATCTGCTCCATGTCTGCCTTCTTCAGGGCACGGCGGATGAAGCCGATATAGTTCGTCGCACGGCATCCGCCACCGGTCTGGCTCATGATAATGGCGGTCTTGTTCAGGTCATATTTGCCGGACAGCAGAGCTTCCATGATCTGTCCGACTACCAGCAGGGAGGGATAGCAGGCATCGTTGTTAACATATTTCAGACCTACATCCACAGAGTGCTTGTTGTCATTGTCCAATACGACGAAATTGTAACCGCAGGCATTGAACGCAGGCTGCAGGATCTCAAAGTGGATCGGGGACATCTGCGGACAGATGATGGTGTAATCCTTGCGCATCTCTTCGGTAAACGGTACCTTCTCAATAGCGGAAGAACGGATGGTGCGGTGCTTGCCCAGTTTCTCACGGACACGGATCGCGGACAACAGGGAACGGATACGGATACGTGCCGCACCCAGGTTGTTGACTTCATCGATCTTTAAGCAGGTGTAGATTTTGTCAGAGCCGGAGAGGATATCGTTCACCTGATCGGTGGTAACGGCATCCAGACCGCAGCCGAAGGAATTCAACTGGATCAGATCCAGATTCTCTACCGTCTTCACATAGCTTGCAGCGGCGTAAAGTCTGGAGTGATACATCCATTGGTCGGATACGATCAGTGGACGCTCCGGTTTTGCCAGATGGGAGATGGAATCCTCGGTAAGCACTGCCATATCGTAGGATGTGATCAGCTCGGGAATGCCGTGGTTGATCTCCGGGTCTACATGATAAGGACGGCCAGCCAGCACGATACCGCGCTTGCCGGTCTGACGTAAGTATTCCAGCGTTTCTTCACCCTTTTTCTCCATATCGTGACGGGCATTCGCCAGCTCCTGCCAGCCCTTTTCACAGGCTGCGGCGATCTCGCCAGCGGGAATCTCGGTGAATTCCTTCGTCAGTGCATCCGTTACTGTTCCCAGATCTCTGAAGGACATGAACGGATTGCGGAAGGTGATCTCACCGCCGGCAATTTCCTCCACGTTATTCTTGATATTCTCGGAATAAGAAGTAACGATGGGGCAGTTGTAATGGTTGTTCGCATCTTCGAATTCATTGCGCTCATAGAACAGCGCAGGATAGAAGATGAACTTAATACCCTGACGGATCAGCCAGGTCACATGACCGTGCGCCAGCTTTGCCGGGTAACACTCGGATTCACTCGGGATGGACTCAATACCGAGCTCGTAGATCTTACGATTGGAGCTGGGAGAGAGCACCACGCGGTAGCCCAGTTCGGTGAAAAATGTGAACCAGAACGGATAGTCCTCGTACATATTCAGTACTCTGGGGATACCTACCACACCTCTGGGAGCCTTGTCGGCATCCAGGGATTCATAGGAGAATAATCTATGTAATTTATATTCGTATAAGTTCGGTACATTATGGGCATTCTTCTGACCACCGATACCGCGTTCGCAACGATTGCCGGAGATGAACTGACGGCCGCCGGAGAATTTGTTGATGGTCAGACGGCAGTTGTTGGTACAGCCCTTGCATTTTGCCATACTGGTTTCGAACTGCAGGTCGCAGATCTTCTGATAATCCAGCATGGTGGTCACATAACCGTCCTCGTAATGCTCTCTGGCGATCAGCGCTGCACCGAAAGCACCCATGATACCGGCGATGTCGGGACGGATGGCCTGACAGTTTGCGATTTTCTCAAAGCTGCGCAGAACGGCATCGTTATAGAAGGTACCGCCCTGTACCACGATATTTTTACCAAGCTCAGAAGCATCAGAGACTTTGATCACCTTAAATAAAGCATTCTTGATAACGGAGTAGGCAAGTCCTGCGGAGATATCCGCTACGGAAGCGCCTTCCTTCTGTGCCTGCTTTACCTTGGAGTTCATGAATACGGTACAACGGGTACCCAGGTCGATGGGATGCTCTGCGAACAGGGCAGCCTGTGCAAAATCCTGCACGGTATAGTTCAGGGATTTCGCAAAGGTCTCGATAAAGGAACCGCAGCCGGAGGAACAAGCCTCATTTAACTGTACGCTGTCTACGGTCTGATTCTTGATCTTGATGCACTTCATGTCCTGACCGCCGATGTCTAAGATACAGTCGACGCTGGGATCAAAAAATGCTGCGGCATAGTAATGTGCCACGGTCTCGACCTCGCCGTCATCTAACAGGAAAGCGGCCTTCATAAGAGCTTCACCGTAACCGGTGGAACAGGAGCGCACGATCTCCACACCCTCGGGCAGGAGAGAGTAGATCTCCTTCAGGGAACGGATCGCAGTCTTTAATGGACTTCCGTCATTGCCGGAGTAGAAGGAATATAACAGGGATCCGTCCTCGCCCACCAGTGCGATCTTCGTGGTGGTGGAACCGGCATCGATACCCAGGAATGCCTTGCCCTGATAGGACTGCAGATCACCGGTGGTTACATGATGCTTACTGTGACGCTCTACGAACTCCTGATATGCAGCCTTGTCTGCAAACAGGGGCTCCATACGTTCCACTTCAAATTCCATCTTGATATCGGAGGACAGCTTTTTTACCATATCGGACAGGCTGATGCAGACATCTTCCTTTGCATTCAATGCGGAGCCAATGGCTGCGAACAGATGAGAGTTGTCCACATCGATGATGTGCTCGTCATCCAAATTTAAAGTACGGATGAAAGCGGCCTTTAACTCAGACAGGAAATGTAACGGTCCGCCTAAAAATGCTACATGACCGCGGATCGGCTTACCGCATGCCAGACCGGAGATGGTCTGGTTCACCACAGCCTGAAAAATAGAAGCGGACAGGTCTTCCTTGGTAGCACCTTCGTTGATCAGGGGCTGGATATCGGTCTTGGCAAATACACCGCAGCGGGCCGCGATGGTGTAGAGAGATTTATAATCCTTCGCATATTCGTTTAAGCCCGAAGCATCCGTCTGGATCAGACTCGCCATCTGGTCGATGAAGGAACCGGTACCGCCGGCGCAGATGCCGTTCATACGCTGTTCCACATTACCGCCTTCGAAATAGATGATCTTCGCATCCTCACCGCCAAGCTCAATGGCTACGTCGGTCTTGGGTGCCAGCTCCTGCAGGGAAGTAGCCACAGCTACGACCTCCTGCGTAAAAGGAACGCCTAAGTGATTGGCTAACGTCAGTCCGCCGGAGCCGGTGATCATGGGGTGCAGCTGCAATTCTCCCAGCTGATCATAGGCTTTCTTAAGGAGACCGGACAGAGTCTCCCGGATATTGGCGAAGTGACGCTCATAATCGGAAAATAAAATATTGTGGTTTTCATCTAAAATCGCAATCTTGACAGTGGTAGAACCGATATCTATGCCGAGTGTTGCGTATTTTTCCTTTGAATTCATGTGATACATCCTTCCTGATAAAATGCTGTAACTATTCAGAAGGTCAATGATGAGTTACAGAA
>ERZ1504226.379-NODE-379-length-15469-cov-6.078630_pt1 | contig 15469 bp, 10 predicted proteins | sample MGYA00572419_ERZ1504226 | MGnify/ENA primary metagenome ERZ1504226 (study PRJEB39906, sample SAMEA3182065) | gut metagenome | biome: human; feature: gut; material: Stool; isolation source: human stools | place: Canada | collected 2013-01-28 ...
TCAAGGACTGTCTGTATGACCGAGAAACGTCTTTGGTAATCAGAGGATAGTGTAACGATGAAGCCATACAATACCTTCCCATAAGAGTTTAACATCAGTAGGGAAACGCAGATGACTTTCATAACAGGTGGCATCGGTCATACAGACATGAAGGTTCTCAAGATAAGGTGTCCAATGCTCGGCAAGAATGAGCTGGAGGGACTCAACGTCAAGGCGATCCGCTAGTTCCTGACGAATTGCACTAACGATTTTAGGATTGGTTAGTGGATGAAGCGGATCAATCTGAACACCACAAAATAACTGGTAATGAATATTACCGTTTAAATGCTCAATCAGTTGTGCATCGGAAAAGTTGGTATAGGACTTCAAGACCATCAAGGCTATTTTACCTTCGGGAGAAAAATAACTTTTACGCCCAAAAGGAGAGGACTTCAAATGCATTTGTCGGGCCAGTTCCGAGAAAGGGAACAGAGAATGGAGGCGACCTAATTCACTCGTTGCAAAACTTTGACGATATTTTTTAAGCATATCGAACTCGGTAAAACCTAAACAAGGTTCGATTTCTGAGATTTTTTGTATCTTTACCATGTGTTTTTATTTTTAATTACCCCCGTTTTGGCCGTCAAACCGTTTTTTGGGGGGAATGCTTAAAGATACAAAAAAGGCAACTAACTCGCAATGAATTAGTTGCCTTAAATTTTATTATTTTAGGAATATCCCTGTTTTAATGATTGGTGTCTGGAACTGGTTGAGGAGTTATACTATAGACATTTACTGAATGTCCCTGTATAGTGTCGATAATATTAAAGAAAAACTTGTTATCTCCCTATATGCCAAAGGAATGAGCGTGTCAGACATAGAAGAGGAGATGCGTGAAATCTATGAGATAGAACTGTCCACATCAGCTATTTCCATCATCACGAACAAAGTCAACCAGGCTGCTCAGGAATGGCAGAACCGCCCTTTGGATCCGGTCTATCTCATCGTTTGGATGATTCTACCTATTTTGACTTTTCAGCCTATTAATTGTTTTGGTAACTTCGTTCATTAGCTTTTGATTGGAAGTTCTAAATGTGTTAAGTTCTTTGATTATATCTGCTTTATTATAGTATAAATTATACCAGCCTAATGTTTCAGCAGCCAATATGCGAAGTTCTTCTTCTTGGCTTTCATTTTTTATAATGTTCAGTAATGGCTCAATAGCTTTAGCAATAGGTTTATTTCGGAACCTACTTATTTCGCTTTGTATCTGTTTGGTAGTACTTTCCGGACTGTCAATAAGTGCAAAATCTCTTTCAAGTCCTTTCTTTTGGCGAGGAAGGTATTCTAACAATTCATTCACATAGGAAGAATCGTAGAAAGACCAATCGGCAGCCTGTTTCTTCAATTCATTCAAAGCCATATCATGGTCGAACGTGTTGATAGCACTAAAAATTCTGAAACGATGGCGGTTTTCATGTCCGCGTAATAAATAGCTTTCTATCCATGCCGGCAACAATTCCGGATTGCAATTCTTTTCAACGTATTCCACCGCATAACGACGGATCAGTTCATAACTGTCGTTCATGGCTGTCTGCAATACATCGGCAACCTCTGTCGGATAGTTCAAAGCTAATAGGCGTAATGCTTCCAACCGCACAACGAAATAGTTCGATTCGTGGTAACTTTTCTTCAGCAACTCAACGAGACCACTATAATTTGCCATTGACAATTGACGGAGCGCCATTGCCTGCATGTCAGCCATAGGGGAATTCAGCTGTTTTTTCCAGAATGTAACATTTCCTTCCTGCGCAACTAAAGCTTGGTTGATGTCCATATCCAGCCCGGCATTATTGGTGAAGTGAAAAGTCGGGTCACCGATCAGATGATTTTCCAAGAAGCAGGTAAAACGAGTGAACTGCCCGATGCGCATACCGGCAGCTAACAAGCCGAGAAATTCATCCGGCCATTTATCTTGAATGGTGTTAACCGTACATCCCATAGTAGCAATGGTCTTACCCTTATTGAATATATAAGAGCCTACAATGTTGTCATCCAAATGGAAAGAACCGTTGAAACAAGCATCGAACAATATAAAACGCGCATTAGGAGTCAAAAGACGAATATCTTCAGTATAGATATCCATATTACGGTTTACAATGGAATCCGATTTTATTTTCTCCTCATCGAAAGCTTCCGCACACCAACTTTCAGGCACCCCATACTGCTTGGCATATTCTTTGATAGCAGCTTCACGCCCATGTTTCTTGGCGTATGAAGGCACTTTGCTTCGCAAGAATATTTTGGCATTCTCAATACTCAAATTAATACCGGAACCATTTTCATAGCCATTGATATACTGCATGGTGGGGCCACCGTGGTGATGGAATAGCATGACATCTAATCCTTCGCGCTGAATCTCGTTCAAGTATAATGGTTTCATCGGATAGCGCATGTTAAAATCATAGAACTTCACTGTATTACCCGATTTGAATATTTGCGGCAATTGCTCACGTAAGGCTATTTGCTCACCGCTCCATGCCAAAGGATCTTCAGAATTGTAACCATGGCCACGGGCCATAGTCAGTTGGTCAAATGCATTTTGCTTTGCTTTTTCGGCAACTGCCTTTTTTAAGTAATCGCGTAGCATCTGATAACGGTTCTCACCTTCTAAATGTAATGGACGGATACGGGCCGAATAAATATCCGGTGAAATATACTGTTTAGAATCAGCACGCAATGTCATATAATGATAGTCAGGTATCAAACTGTCTTGTTTAATATAATCAAATTTTAATCCGAAGTCATCATAATAACGGTCGGAAGGAACGCTTGATTTCTGCCAATTGGCTTTGGGAGACCTTTTGAAAGCCGAATAGGGATGTCACCTATAAATACGCAACCCTCCAAAGGCGTTTTCTCATTCTCATGCAATTTGACAAGTTGCTCACGAATAGGTTCGGGCCTTTTCCAATCATCAATTAGCAAGTAAGTACCTAAACCTTCTTTTTCTATACTGGTACGATAAGCATCAATTTCACTTTTCGCTTCATCATAACTTTTCTGATCGACTACAATTGCAAAAGTAGTCTTTGTTTTTATACTAGGATGTACAACTGTTTGCGCCTGCATATCCTGTAAGCACAAAGCGGTAATTGCCAAAAGGATGTATTTATTCATATTTATAAACTTAATCTTTTGATTGTCTGTTCAAGCTCTGCTTTTAAATCTTCCGGAAGATTGGCTGTTTGTTGCATCTTCTTTATTTCTTCAAGAATGTGTGGCCGTTGTACAGAATTAGTAAACCAACCTAATGCTTCGGCCATTACTACACGTACTTCCTGTGGATTACCGGCATCACGAATTACATTCAAATAATCATCCACGTGGAAATGGAATGTATAGTTACGCACATTGCGGATTGCACTGATACGTTTTGCTTCCGGTGCAGCTACATCCATCAAGGTCTGATGGACTTTTGCCTCTTGTACAAACATTCTTTCCAGGCTTCTTAGTAATCGTTTTTTCTCTTCGTTTTCATTCAAACGGTCAACTTTTGCATAAAAGTCTTCTATTGTCTTTTCTACTTTCTCTTTCGGATAAAGGCTTAAAGCCTTGTTGGCACTCATTTGTACGCGTAAGCGTTCATTATGTTCGACCAATGCTTCCACAATAGCGGGCAATAAGGAATCGTCACCTACAAATCCAGCATAAATGGCACTTTGGCGAGCTACCATTTCATAAGTATCGTTCAAACCTTCGCGTAATGCTTCGATGAAGTTGTCGTCCTGATAACGGCTCAACAACTTGATAGCTTCCATACGAACCGTATTGAAGCCACTTTCCCGGTACTTCTTCAGGAGCAACGGAGATAATTCCTTTTGGGTATCGGCGTCAGCCAGCATACGCATGGCCAAACTTTGTACATCAGCGTATGGGCTGTTTAACAAATTCTTCCAATAGGCTTTGTCATCTTTGTGTATTGTTATATCGGTACTTAAAGTATTGGCTTCGATAGGAGCAAAACGGAAAGTGGGATCACCAAACAAATGACCTTCAAGTGATACGATTAGCTTATTGTATTGCCCGGCTCGTACACCATGGGACAACAAACCAATCATTTCAATAGTCCAGCGGTCTTGCAATACGTTACGGGTATTTCCTTGTGCTACTAATGTCTGACCGTCATTAAAGATATATTGTCCTGCTATATAGTCGTTTTCGTGAAAAGAACCGTTGTAGCACGCATCAAACATTATCATCTTCGGATTAGTGGAAAGATTTCTCTTCATTAAATCTTCCGTTACGATACGTTCATCAGCGTAGTGAAGAGAGTCTGCTTCCCAGAACTTAGGATTGTCCAGGTCTTTAAAAAACACCTCATTCACTTGTCGTTTTTCCTGCATCTGAATACGTAAGGTGTCTTTGTCACGTTTTCCAACATGGGACATGACTGCATTATAAAGTGTACTCTTCAACATTTTATAACGATTATTGAAATCAGTGCATGCCAATTCATCATTAATAAGCTGCCCTGTTGGCATTCCATGTTCATGAAACATAAATAAGTCAAGGTCCTTTCGTTGCAATTCGCTGAATAACTTATATTTCATAGGGTGTTTCATTCGGAAGTTCCAATGTTTGAATCCCATTTGACGACCAAAAGCTAATGGAAAGTTCTCCATATAAGCTTTTTCGTCATCCATCCATACAATCAGGCAATCGGAATTGTAAGAAGCACCATTGAATGAGAATACCCGATCTAATTGATTATGCTTATCTGTCTTGGCAGCAGCAGCTTTCTTCAGATATGAGGCAATGGCCGCATATTTATCCCCTTCCTTTTTTTCCGGATACTTGATACGAGCTGAATAGAAAGTAGGATTTAGCCGCTGGGGACTGTCTTCTGTCAATTTGTAGTAGAAATGCTGATGATTTACTGAGTCTTGCCTGATGAACTCAAACTTTAAGTTCAGATCATCATAAAAGCGGTCGGTAGGTACGGAAGACTGATCCCAAGGAAAGGCTTTCTCATTCATTTTGAATGCAGTAGTCATGTGTTGCGCATTACGTACCAATGCGACAGGCACATCGCCGATTAAAACCAGACCTTCCAATGAAGGGCATTCTTGATATGTTTTGATGATTATCTGTTTGACTTGATCTGGATTTTGCCAGTCACCGCTGATCAGATAAGTTGCCAAACCATCATCTTCAACCGCAGTTTTGTACTGATGCATGGCATCTTTGGTATTTGCATAAGTTTGGTTATCTGTTATGATAGCAAAAGCGGTAGGTTGTTTGACCAATGGCTTTATGACTGTTGTTTGTGCATTTCCTGCCAATGGCAAAAGAAATGCCAGATATATTATTTTTTTAATCATGGCCAATTAATTTTTAAGTCTGTAATATGTACGGTCGGCTTCTTCACGAAGGTTCTCGGATAAGCTCTTATCTTTTCTCAGTTGATCGCATACCCGAAGGATGTCAGGCTTCCGATAAGAATGAGTGAACCAAGCAAAAGCCTCCAATAAACAGGTTTTTAGCTTTTCACTTTCACTGGAGTCGGTAAGTAAAGCCAAGAGGCCGTCTACACAGGCATGTGCCATATGATTTTTCAGAGAATTGCAATAAAGGATGCGCCAACGTTCGGAAGTTTCTTTGCTTAATAACTCTTTTTGCATGCTACGACTATTATTGGCATTCTCCAAAACCTTACGCATCTCCTCCTTGTCTTGCAACACATAGGTCTCAGCCATTACTTTATCAATTGCCGCCTGTACGGCTGCCTGATCAAAGACTTGAAGCCCCAAACTCACATTAAATGCCACACGCTCGGATAGGTTGTCTTCTACATAGGCTTTGATTTGCGGATAAACATACTCGTTCAGTCCCACATGTTGCATCATACGAACAGAGGTGCGACGAATAAATTCATAGGAATCCGTAATGGCCAAGTGTAAGACTTCCCGGAAGTTTTTGTCACTAATCTTCTCAAGCAATGCCAAGCAGGTGAAACGTACCATCATGAACGAGGAAGTTTCAAAAGTTTTTCTTAATAAATCAGAAATACCCGGATAGTCATTGCGATAAAGGTTGTGCAAAGCAAAATTCTGTATGTCGGCATAGGGCGACTGTAATAACTCCAACATGCGGGACTCGCTATATGGTTCTTTGAACAAAGCATTGGCATCTACCTCATTGATAGATTGAAAACGTAGAGTAGGGTCACCGGTAATGTGCGATTCGAGAATATTCGTCAATTTAGCCCATTGCCCCACTCGTGCTCCCATACCTAACAGGCCGAGCATCTCGTTTGCCATTTTATCTTGCAGTACATTGACTGAATTGGCAAAAGTAGTTACGCATTTTCCTTCCGACATGATATAACGTCCGGCAATGTAATCTTTTTCCCGGAAATCACCATTATAGCATGCATCGAAAATTACCATACGGCTATTAGGCTTAAACTCTGTAACTTCCGACAGGATAATACCGGTGCGCAGGTCTAGTAAAGAATCTTCTGCAATTACTTTGGGATCATCATAGCCTGCAATCCAAGTAGTGTCCAAACCGTATGTGTTTTTCATCATATCCAGCATTTCGTCGAAAGACTTTTTGTTGTTTTGCTTTCTACGCGCTAAACCACGATAATAGTACTTCATTGCATCTACATGAGCATTCCACCTATTAGTAGCGGGACTACCGGAAAGATATTGACGTTCGGGCATACCATGCTCATGAAAAATAGACAAGTCCAGATCTGTGCGTTTCAGCATATTAATGACATCGTCCTTGGGATAATCGCTGAAATTATAACGGATGAAACGGGCCCGTCCCTCTTTATCGAATACGCCCGGCATTTGTTCGCGAATAGTAAAGGTTTCCGGTGTCCATGCAGTCAATGAGTTAGAGTAAGAGCCATCACCTGTATAGGAGAAGAATTGGTCTAATTTATTGTTTATCTGGTGCTCAGCCACCACTTTTTTAAAATAGCGGCTGATTTGCGCATGCGGTTCTTCGCCGTTATCAACAGCTTTGACACGTGCAGAATATATGTCACACCGAATTTGCTGTGGAGATTTTATAGCCAAATTATAATAGAAGAAATTATTTTCGACACTGTCCTGTTTCAAAAAATCGAATTGTAGGTCGAAATCATCGTAGAAACGGTCGCTGGGCACTGAAGAATCTCTCCAGTCATTGTTTTTCTCATCCATTTTAAAAGCGGAAGTCATATGCTGGGCTTTGCGGAGCATTGGAATAGGGATATCACCGACAAATACCACTCCTTCCAATTTATCCTTTTTGTAGAGCTTAACAATAACTTTCTTTACATCTTCCGGTTTATTCCATTCATTGTATACGATGAACGTAGGCAACCCTTCCATTCCTAGAATCTCCTGATAGGCTTTAAGCTCGGCTTCACAAGCCTGAAATGTCCCTTTATCTGTAATTACAGCAAAAGAGGTGTCCTTTACTTTCACAGCCGGTTTAACAAATGTCTGTGCCCGCAGAGATAATATGCTGCAGAGCATCAAACTTCCAGTTATTAATTTACGCATGTTTTGTAATATAGATTTCGTTATGTAGCATTAAAAATTACATCCTAAACTTATCGATAAATGAGTACGCCCATCATAATCATAGTCAGAGGTATTTACACGATCGAATACAACTTTTGCAAATAAGTTCATACGTCTGTTTTCTCTGACTTGTTGCGAATACGTTATCGACCCGCCAATACGATAGTAATCACAGGTATAATAATTAGTCAGCCCTTGTTGTAATTCGGTTACAGTTGGATAGTCTGCATGGCTGCCACCATATACATATTCACCTCCCAGATTATTGTTATACGCAACATGAACATCTATTAAAAGCCTGCGATTCAAACTATTGCCTAAAACAAAATTTTTTTTGCCACCTAAGCCTAAAGATAAATTTTCTGCATTCTGTACAGAATTAGGCATTAAATATTCATCGTCTTGCTTGGTATAATTCACATTTAATTCTGCTTTCCAACTATATTCATTCCCGCGGTTTCTGCTTAATGCATAATTAAGAGAAGCGGTTTGTGCCTTGTACGTAGAACGGATGTTATTATATAATTCCACCCAGCCACTTTGTGATTCAGAGTTATCGCGTTGAGAAATATACTGAATACCATCGATGTTACGATTTGTATATGTGGTTCTCATATAATTGGTATAGTCCTTTCCTTCCTGAATCATCGTTAAAGAAACATGAGCAGTTTTATCTTTTACACCGGCTATTTTTTTAGGAGTCGTATAGCTCTGCTGAACAGTTTCCGCTTTTACATCGTAACTGCCCTCAAGCAGTAAATTGAAAGAGGGCATACTGAAGTTGTACTGGAGAGCTCCACCGAAACGGTCTCCAATATAATTGCTGGTTACACCGCTGCCTATTCCTTTTATGGCTGTTCCCAAACCGTATAATATATAATAGTCCTGATCCACATAAGAGTTGACATTACTCATTCTTGAGTCTTCCTTGATAGAACTATACTTGAAACTTGCACCAAACTTGTGTGAATTATTCAACTTGTAAGTAATCCCCGGCGTCAGTCCCAGCGTATAAAAACGGGTATCCACACGCGGGTCGCGCTGTTTGGCAGCTAATGTAGCTACATAATTACCTTCCAACCCCAATGCCCAATGATTACCAAGTAAAGGAGTAGCTGCACGAAACTTCAGATCGTAATATTGATTTCTCCATTTGCTTAAGTGCTGGTCTGCGACATAGTAAGGCATTCCCCTGAATGGATCGGCAATGGAGGCGTTATATCCGGCATCTGTCAGATTTTTTTGTGCAAAATTAAATGCTCCCCACACATATGCATTTTTCAGATTGATAAAGCCTTCACTGGATACACCTACGATAGCCTCTTTCTGCCCCTCTTGCGGACGGCAATAGTTTCCGTCCTGTAAGTCATATCCCAATATAACATTCGAATAATTCTGAATATCATCGAATGGCATACCGGCAGCATTCTGTGAATGAGACCATAGTCGTCTTGTTTTCAATTGTTCCATAGCGGCGGGAGAGAAGCCCTGTGCCGCTCCCACCATACTTACAAGGCAGGCTATCATTACCAGCAGGCAGCTTTTCATATAGTTCATATATTGTTTTTTCATTGTTCTGTCTTTTTAGTTAATTATTACAATGTGTGATTCCATGAAGGCATTTTTGCTCCATTACGACGCATTACAGGAACAACGCCACGTTCAAAGTCATCCGTACTGTTGTTTGTATCCTGATATATATATGTACCTGTTTCTTCGCGAATAATAGGATTACCTTCTTCGTCTGTGGACAATTTGCGAGCAATACCTAAACCGCAATAAGTAGCTCCTACCCAAGTAATACCTGCATCAAGTACACCGGGGACACGTTTTGCATTCATCTTTGACTCATTGTTTACTGCTTCAACAGCATCCAATACATATTTAATAGGTATTTTTGCATAATAAACATTGCTGTTCGGTTTGCTAAGATCTGTTGTCTTCATATTTTCATCGTTGACCGGATCCCAAGCTTCTCCTTCAGGAACACGAAAAATCACATAAGCACCTCCGAATACGGATGTCAAATATTGTGGTATACTTCCCATCTCTGCTTTTCCTTGGTAGAAAACATGTTGCATATCATAAGCTGCCTGGTCAGGGAAGTTTGGATTATTCATATTAAACTCAAACTCAGAACTACTGCCGTCTATAGGACTTTGAGGGTTATAGATGTCCAACTGATGGTTAGCGGCAAATTGAGAAATGATGCAAGATTCACCTGGCGCTAACGGATATTCGGTTCCATTTCCTGGAAATTTCCACACACGTTCTCCATATGCATAATTATTACCGTCCGCTTCCGGCCAAATAGGTAATTTAGTGGTAGCTGTACCCGGAGTTAAATTTGCGAAATAAATACCGTCCAAATACAAAATGTCAGCAGAGTTATTGTATATCTCATAGAACTGGTCTCGGAAATAGACTCCTCCTTTTTCCGGACGGCTACCGCAATAATAAATCTCCTTGAATATTAATGGGCTCACTTTAAGCCCTTGTACTTCAATATTCAATGCGCTACCATGCTTAAATAATGCCGCATTTACAGAATTGCCATTGATGTAGTATTCATTGTTTTCTGTATCGATCGCTGTACCGGATACTGTTACCGAATAAATTCCGGGGATAATTCCGTCAACTTTCACACTATTATCAGTTACTTCTTTTACATAATGTAAATCTTCATCGTAATTGTCGAACTTTACAGTCAGATCTTTCAGTGTGGATATATTTTCAACGGTAATATCCAAATATACATCCACTGTGATAGGATTCACTTCTGCTGTGCCAGACATGTCCCTGAACGAATCGCATCCTATCAAAAGGGTACTTGCCAATGTAAACAAATATATTAAATATTTTTTCATAACTTCCTAAACATTATAAAGTGAGTGATAATTCCAGCCCAAAGAAAAATCGGTTATTCAATTGAATATATGAACCCGGATTACGTTTGGATTCTCTGCGCGGATAACTTCTGAACATATTGTTGGCAAAGAAAGAAACACGTAGCATATTGCTAATTTCTTTAGTTACATTCAAGTTAAAACAAAAATAAGGACTGTATGATTCTTTTATAGCATTATTATGACTTACATTATTCAACATATATCCATATCCTGCATCCTTTACTTGCTGGGTAGTGGTATATTTCCCCTTGGGAAACATATTTACAGACGCATCTTCCAATGCTAAATAGCCCACAGGTATAGAATCGTTTCCAAATGTATTCCAATTAGACTGCTGCCAAATAGCTTGTGCCGTCATCGTAACAACAAAACCGATACGCGGGATATTGTGAGTGGCACGTAAAGTCGTTACAAATTGTTGTTTGTAACTTGCATTGCCTTCTTGAGAATAAATGGCCACCGGTTTACGGGCTGAAGCAGCATCTTCGCTATTGTCATAGAAGCTATAACCCTGACGCCAACTCTTAGTACGCATCCATGAGCCATTTATTTGGAAGGCCGTACGGATAGCATCAATACGTCCGATATTCAAATCAAATTCTAAACCTTTAGTTTCTATATTTAAATTATTAGTTGGTTTTGCATAAGTAGACAATACCGGTAGGCTACTACTAAGCTCTATCCCGTTTTCTGTGCGCTGGTATTCATTGTAGATAAATGTATTGAAGGTGTTGAAGGTTTGGCTCATTACATAACCATCCTTCAGACGCTCCTTATAAGCTATTACATTCAGATTGGTTTTACCCACTCGTAAATTAAAACCGACTTCTGCTTTATGATTTTGGGCAATCTTCAAATCTGAGTTATCTACTTGCCGAACTTCTGTGGTAGTCATAAACAAGCGCTGGCTTTCCGGAATATTTTCATTGGTAAGCTCATTTATATTGATATATTCAAAATATGCATTTTCTGGATATAAATAGAGAAGAGAAGGCATCTTTGCAGCAATACCGTAACCTCCCTGAAGACTTAATAGATTCGGAATCAAATCAATGGATGCATTTACACGTGGCGAGAAAATGCCTCCTACTACTGAGGTATGATCATAACGCACACCAGCCTGAATGTTCAAATCATGCGTACCGCTTATGGACCATTTGAAATTATCTTCCACATATGCACCAAATTGGTTAATGAAAGGAATATCCTTATAGTTACGTGGACGGAAAGATGAATTATGACCGTATTGACTACGATAAGGAGGAGTACTTGGGTCATAAGTTTTTCCTTTACCAACGTTACCGTCACTCCGGAAATCCGCACCAATCAAGATGCGGTTGTTTACATGACCGCTCGCCTTGAATAGAGAACTCGTCACTTTAGCAAACAAATTAACTTCACGACTATCGATCTCATAGTGTCCCAAATAGCTGCTTGGTAGATAAACAGCATAATGATTTATGTCTTCCGGTCCAAAATTAGTAATTTGATTACCATTGGCATCATAGATATGCTGACCTGCAAAGTTACTAAGTACCGCACCGTTTGTAGTGGTCATGGAATAAGGAGATGTAGCAGAACTGTATACGGTTTCATAATAACTGTCTTTATCCATATACGTACCTGACAATACATAGCGTAGTGTTTTTAACCAGCCCTTATTTATATTCCATGTACCATTGGTATTCAAAGTAAAACCTATATCGCGGCCTTCCGAAGCTGTTTTAGTTTGTTCATCATCAGGATTACGTTCACGTTGATCCTTACCATAAATAAAATCAAAGCTGGAATTGGTACGTAACTTATTATTAAAGAAAGTATTTGAATAGAGCAACTTTGTTGTGGCACGCTGATAGTGCTGGTAACTGGATATTGGATTATTCGTATTATAAGCATAATCTGCACTTACATTTAAAGCGCCTTTCTTTTTTCCAAGTTCAAAACCGGTTCCCATAGACACCTGATAGATATTGGGATTGGCTTTTGCTTTGACACGTAGCGGCTCACGACCAGCTTTTGTATTAATAATTACTGCTCCTGAGGTCAGATCACCATATTCAACAGAAGGGATACCACGAACGATTTGTATAGACTCTATATTTTCAGTAGAAATACTACGAACATCGGTTCCACCAGCCGGCGAGGCACCTCCGGCCAATGAAGCGGGTGTTTCCGTACCACTTAATACCGTAGGGCTCATCGCAGATAGATTAGCATTATTTGAGATGGGGGCACCATCACGAATTATTGCGGTGCCCATAGCATTCATCGGAGCTTCCGGACCACTGGAACTGGAAACTTGACGGATGTTAATCTGTTGTGCCGAACTCATATCTTGATTCTGTGAAATTCCACCTGGCATCAATGACATTACATCATATAAACTGGTCGCTTGCATATGGTCCATAGCAGAGCGGGAAATGTGAGAAGATGTGGATTTGCCTGAACGGCTGTTGGTTGCAGTTACTGTAACTTCTTTCAACTTAAAATCCTCATTCCTCATTGTAAAATTAAGAACCAAATCCTTATTTACATTTATTAAGGTGTCAATGGAGACTTTGCCCAAATATTGAATTTGCATACGAATTTTACCAGTAGGTACGTTTTCCAGTATGTATCTACCATTTTCATCAGAGGTTGTCCCTAGTGCAATTTCAGGAATAGACACAGCTGCAAATTCTAAAGGCAAACGCTTGTTGTTGTGGTCGTACTCATAAACAGTGCCTGTAAGTTTTACTTTGTAATTGTTTTGCGATTTGATAGGGAGGGCAATTCCTATGCAAATAAGTATAAACAAGTATATAATATTACACCCCAAAATACCTTTTTTCATAAGTAACATCATATTTATTAATAATGCAAAATTATATGTAAATTTTAAATTAAAACAAACCATTGTGTGTAACAAAACTAAAATTATTAAAAATACATGTTGTTTTTGTTGGTGCCGTTGCATAATCTCACAGACCTCAACCGTCTGTTGTCTAACAATATAGCAACTGCATTATATTTAGGAAAATCCAATATATATTAGTACTTTATTTAAGTTCCATACATAGTAATACGGATCTTGAGTGATTAAAAGCAAACTGCAAATCTAAATAAAAAACGGGATGGTTGTAGTTCTGATATGCTATATCTTAATACAACGCAGATAAATACTTATATTTTCATTGATAGATCTAACTAAGTTAAAAAACGGATTTTCTCCAAAATTCTTCTGATAGCTCCGTTCCAGCCTCATATTTATCGCACTTTACAGAAGCCCCAGTTCAAATATAAGGAAACTGTATCTCTCTTCGATAAAAGATCTATTTTAGGACGCAAAATTAGATATTACAAAAGATTATAAAAATACCATTTTTTTGGTATAAAAACGCATCTAATACCTATATATAGGTATTAAATATCATTGGCAATGTATGTTCCATTTCATTAAGCAAACAATTTTTTGTATAAAATACAAATAGTACTTTTTTACCCACTTAAAAAGTGCAAGAATGTATAAAAGTCCATGTGTCAGCTATAATAGGGGCATGAATAGGCATCCGTTCCATACCTGTCCCTATTTGAATCGGTCACCCCACAGTGACCGGACATTACTCACCCAATTCGGATTCTCATTACAGTAGGCAACGAAAATCTGTATCAAGTTCCAAAGCCCGAGAATCATTCCATTAAACCTGGCAGGAATTGTGACAACATGTCTGCTTGAAACAGCTACTATTATGGTATCATGCTGTATTGTTATGCTATATACCATGTTCTAAGTCAAAACTCTTTTTTTTTAGAATTGAAGGTTTAAGGCTCCATCCGAAAGTCAATATCACTTTCTCAAAATTCTTTTCTACAGCACCCTTTGTATAAGTTAGGATGTCTTTCTCTAGAAAATTTTTGAAATCAGATGAACTCATGTCTCTAAAAATGTTTATATATTCTTTTTTAAGAAATTCATTTATGGCATGTGCCGATATCTTTTTTTGCGTGCACTTTTCTATAACATATAAGTTGCTTGGTACCGGTACCATCGTGTCCAGCCCCATGAAGATATTACAGTCTACCATAAGAGTATAAGCGCCGCTCTCGGCAAGAGGTGCGGAAATGCAGTAATTGGCTTGCTCAAGCAGAGAATCCACCAGTTCTTTTGTGGAAGAACTGATACTATTGGCCAATTGTTCATATCCTCTTAGATTCAGTTGGGATATGGTCTTTTCGATAGCCGGGATGAATTTCATTCCTGGACCCAGGTTCAAATCAAATCTTTTGTAATAGACAAGAAGCTCATTCCAATCTTTGTACCGTGAAGGTTTGATGATATTTACATTGTCTATACCATGTTGTTTAAGATACTCGCCGGAGGAAAATGCATCTTCTTTGAAGGTCTGTGTGTTTCCATCCGGGAAACTTAAATAGATGGTCTTATATGTGTCTCCAGTGTTGGTCCTTGCAAAAGCTTTACATTCCTCACCTTTGAGATAATATGCTGTGGTGATGTCAAAACCATTACCGCTGGCATCATTGTCATAGCAACAATTCCACTTTACCTTATCAGATGGGAATATACGGCTTATATTCTCTATTTGGGATTTGGTGACATATCCCCCCGTGCTTATGAATGCGCATGTGGTTTCTTTAGTATAATGGTTTATTTCGTAGAAACTCATTGCGTCAATAGCGGATTCAAAGAGATATATGTCTGTAACCTTGTCAAAAGGAACAAAATTGGCCATCCAACAGCTTTGTGCCTTGTCACCACCCGTGGCAAAGGCTTTATAATTGGTATTGGTCTCTGCAAAATAGTTCCTCATTTCAAAGTTAAGGATTTCCATCTGGGAGGGTTTGCGGAATGGAAAGCCGATATGATTGTTTTTTCCTACCTGGTAGATGAACAGTCTATTGGCGAAATCCTCCACAGTCTGTGGAGAGAGCTTCCTTTGGACGGTCAAATATGGATTATCCTTTTTGATAGGACGAGGATTCCAATAATTCAAATTG
>ERZ1504226.417-NODE-417-length-14420-cov-15.643160_pt1 | contig 14420 bp, 7 predicted proteins | sample MGYA00572419_ERZ1504226 | MGnify/ENA primary metagenome ERZ1504226 (study PRJEB39906, sample SAMEA3182065) | gut metagenome | biome: human; feature: gut; material: Stool; isolation source: human stools | place: Canada | collected 2013-01-28 ...
CAGGAACAAGAGAAAAGAGCACTTGCTTCACTTGACAGAGTAGGACTTAAATCAAAAGCGAAAAACCACCCGACACAGCTTTCGGGCGGTCAGCAACAGAGAACCTCGATTGCAAGAGCTTTAATAAATAATCCGGCTATTCTGCTTGCTGACGAGCCGACAGGTAACCTTGATTCAAAATCCACAGAAGAAATTATGAGTATTTTGAAAATGTCTAACCGTGACTTTAATCAGACAATAATTATGATTACGCACAATCTTGAAATTGCAAAGGAAGCCGACAGAATTATTACAATTCAGGACGGCAAAATTTTAAGGGAGGCGTAAGGCTTGAAGATACTGAATAAACTTACTGTTAAAAATTTAAAGTTGAATAAAAGCCGTACGATTGTTACGATTATCGGTATTATGCTTTCGTGCGCTTTGATTATGGTTGTTGCCGGTATGGCGGCAAGCGCACAACAGACAATGGTAAACTTACAAATTAATATTACGGGTAATTATGATTTATTTGTAAAAGGAGCAAACAAAAAAATTATTGACAATGCGCAGGCAAACAGAAATGTAAAGGACATTTATATAAAACAAAATCTCGGTTGCGCATATCTGCCGCAGGCGAAATTTGACACAAAGCCGTACATAAATGTGGTCGCATTTAACGAAAAATCATTTACAGACTGCTTTAATGTTACACTTAAAGAGGGCAGACTTCCGCAAAACGGAAACGAACTTGTGCTTTCGCAGAGTGTAATTGAGAACAGCAGAGCGGAATTTAAAATAGGCGATACAATTACACTTGACTTGGGCAAAAGAGTTTATGTATCGGGTGCGGAAATACCGTTAAACGATACCGAATATTTTATTGACGAAAATGGTTTGGAAAAACTTGTCGATACTCATAAAAAGACTTACACTGTTGTAGGTGTGTTTAATAAGGTTTCTTCATCATATTTTGCGGCAGACAGCAATTCTGCGAGCAGTTCCGCTTTCACTTTAGCTGAAGAAAATGCCGATATAAATGATTTGTTTATAAGCTTTACATCAGACGGTGAAAAAAATTATATTACAACGAGCGGTGAAATTTTAAATTTAACGGGTGACGATTTTGAGAGTTTAAAAAATAATTTTGAAGTTTATCTTGAAAACGGTGATTTTGATGAGGCGGATATAAACAAAGATTTGCTGAGATACAAAGGTTTTGCGCTAAGTGACGAGTATATGAGAATGCTTTTATCATTAGCTGTAATAATTATTGTAATTATTGCAATTTCAAGTATTTTTGTTATCCGTAACAGCTTTGCAATTTCAATTACCGAAAAAACAAAGTTGTACGGTATGCTTGCTTCAATCGGTGCTACATCAAAGCAGATAAGGCATAATGTGCTTTTTGAGGGCTTTGTGCTTGGCATAATCGGTATTCCGGCAGGCATTTTGCTTGGCGTAGGTGTAATTGCGCTGCTTGTGGTAATTTTGAACGCATTGCTCGAAAATATGCTGAACGGAATCTCATTTGTTTATGCTGTTCCATGGTGGGTAGCGGTTATTTCTGCTGTAATGTCAGCGGTTATTATTCTGTTTTCTACGCTTTCATCGGCTTTCAGAGCCTCAAGAATTGCTCCGATTACCGCAATCAGAGGCAACAACGACATTAAGATTAATAAAAAGAAAAGCTATAAATCACCGAAATTTATTAAAAAGCTGTTTGGTGTGGGCGGAGAAATTGCCTATAAAAACCTTAAACGCAGTAAAAAGAAGTACCGCACTACTGTAATTTCTATTATTATAACAGTTGCAATGTTTATTTCAATTTCCACCTTTATTGAGTACGGATTAAAAATTGCAGGTGATCACTTTAAGGATATTTCTTACAATATTACTGTACATGCAAACGATAAGCTGTCATATGATGAATACGAAAATGTTTACAAAAGAATCATTGCTGATACGGATATAAATTCAAGCATAAAAGCCTGTGAAAATTATTATGGCAATATAGTGGGGCTTACCGATTATTATACGGAGGATGCCAAAGCGGCAGAGTTATCGGGCGGCGATTTAGCGTATGTGTTTGGTGTGGATAATAAGAGCTTTAAGGAGTATGTAACCGCACTTGGATATAATTATGATGATGTCAAGGATAAAGCACTTATTACGAATGATTTTAAATACTACAATTCGGATAATATTCTTATCAAGGGTAAGGAATTTGACTTGCCTATGAACACTGTTGTAAAGTTGTATCCTAACGGAACCCCGTCATATACTGAGGATGATATTAAAGAAATTCAGAAAACAGATCCTGATTTTGTATATAATCCGGATGATTATAAGTCTGTTGCCCTTGTTATATATGATACAATTAATAAGGAAGTGCCGGGGTCTATAGTTTCAAGTATTATGAGTACCCTAAATGAGGGAAGTGTGCTTGTAAGTGAGGATTATTTTAAAAAGCTGTTTGCCGAGGATAATGACCATACAACAGGAGTCATTGTTATTGATTCGGCTGACCCTGTAAATACGGTAGAATATATAAATAATCTTGATATAGAAAATCTTGATGTTTTTAATATTAACGAGCAAAAAGAACAGATGAATGCCATTGTGCTTATTATTGCAATCTTTGCTTACGGTTTTATTATTGTAATTTCACTTATCGGTATAACAAATGTGTTTAACACAATCAATACCAATATGCGTTTGCGCAGTAAGGAATTTGCGATGCTCAAGTCTATCGGTATGACAAAGAAAGAATTTAACAGAATGATAAGACTTGAAAGTTTGTTCTACGGTTTAAAATCCTTGCTTATCGGTGTTCCGCTCGGATTGCTCGGAGGTTATGCTATATTTAAGGCTACGGGAAATACCATTATGCTTGACTATTCATTCCCGACTATGGCTGTACTCATAAGCATAGTGTTCGTATTCTTTGTTGTATGGCTTATTATGAAAATTTCTATCAGCAAAGTGAATAAACAGAATATAATTGAAACCATACGCAACGATAATATTTGACATATCGGCTTACAGGGTGATATAATCACAAAAGAAGGGAAGTGTTAGTATGAAGATACTGCTTGTTGAGGATAACAAAAGCATAATAAAAGGACTTGAGTATGCATTTGCACAGAACGGCTACAGTTGTGAATACTGTCTTAGTTTAGACGAGGCTGTACGAAAAGCACCTTTTAATTATGATGCAGCAGTGCTTGATATAATGCTTCCCGACGGAAACGGCTTTGATTTGTTTAAAAAAATTCGCAGATATTCTGATTTGCCTGTAATTTTTCTTACTGCTGTTGATGATGAAGACAGTGTAGTAAACGGACTTGAACTTGGTGCGGACGATTACATAACAAAGCCTTTTTCTACAAGAGAACTTATTGCACGCATAAAGCGAGTGGCGAATAAAAACAGTAAAAAGAACATAATTACAGTATCGGGCGTTACGCTTGATTTGGATAAATCGGCGGTGTTTGAAAACGGAAAACAGCTTGAACTTACCGCACTTGAATATAAATTATTGTCGCTGTTAATGCAAAATGCAGGTAAAGTGGTAACACGAGAACTGATATTTGAAAAAATATGGGATGTATCCGGAAACTTTGTAAACGACAACACTCTTACCGTATATATCAAGAGAATACGCAAAAAACTTGATGCGGATATAATAAAAACGGTAAAGGGAATGGGGTATCAGGTTGCGGAGGTCAGCAAATGAAGAAGTCATATAGATTTGTTGCGCTGTGCCTTGCGCTAACAGCTTTTTTCTGTATTATCTCGGCTGTTTGTACGGCAGTCTGCCTTGAAAATGTAAGGAAAACAACCAACAGTACTGTAAATCGGCTTGTAGCTGTAATGCTTGAAAAATACCCTGATGTCAGCGAAAAAGAAGTAGCCGAAATACTTAATAATAAAACCGAATATACGGATAATTCGGAATTTTTAAATAAGTACGGAATTTACCCCGAAAAGGATTGGGTTTCGTACAATAATCAAGGCTCATACAAATATGTGATTCTTTCGGTATCTGTTTGTATAGCATTTGGACTTGCTTTTGCGGTTCTGTTTTTAGGGTATTTAAAAATTCAAAAGAAACAGACTATGGATATTGCAAAGCGGATTGAGCGTATAAATCTGGGTGATTATTCATTACAGATTGACCGAAACAGTGAAGATGAACTCTCACTGCTTGACAATCAAATTTACCGAACTGCCGTAAAATTCAGAGAGCAGGCAGAAAATTCTAATAAAGACAAAGAGAATTTACAAAAATCGCTTTCCGATATTTCACATCAGCTTAAAACTCCGCTTACATCAATAATTGTAATGGTTGATAATATTCTTGACGATGACGATATGCCGCTTGAAATCAGGCGTGAATTTTTAAATGATATTAAGCACAACACGAATACTATTTCTTTTTTGGTGCAAAGTCTTCTTAAGTTATCAAAACTTGACGCAGAGGCGGTTAAATTCAGATATGAGCAGGTTGATGTAAAAAGCATTATTGATGAATGTATTAAAAATACCGCTGTAATGGCTGAAATTTTGGGTGTAAGACTTGAAACCGACTGCAATGACATAATTCTTAATTGCGACAGAAAATGGCTTTGCGAGGCTGTTACGAATATAATTAAGAACTGCATTGAACATTCACAGAACGGAAATATAAAAATAACCGCTGACCAAAATAAACTTTATACAAAAATCAGCATAAAGGATAACGGCAGCGGTATTACAAAAGAAGATTTGCCTCATATATTTGAACGATTTTATAAGGGCAAAAACTCAAGTGATGACAGTGTGGGTATAGGGCTTTCACTTGCAAAGACAATTATTGAAAAACAAGGCGGATACATAAGTGTATCGTCTGAACTTAATAAAGGCAGTGAATTTGTAATAAAAGTCTTTAACAACTGAATATCAACAAAAAACAGGTTGCCGCTTAATTGCGACAACCTGTTTTTGTATCTTAGATTTCAATGCTTTTGATTGAATCAAACTCGTCCTGAATTTCTTTTGAAGGTTTCTTTGCTATAAGAGAAACTATAATATTTACGATAAGCGCAAGTGCAAAACCTAAAACAAGAGAATAAAGATTTGTTGCTTTGTAAAGAGTTACACCGTTTACGAGCGGTAAATAGTCCCATACAATAACTGTAAGTGCGCCTGTTGCCATACCGCTGATTGCACCTGCAAGTGTTGAGCGTTTCCAGAATAACGCAAGAAGTACAACCGGACCGAAAGCAGAGCCAAAACCTGCCCATGCGTCAGAAACAAGTCCCATAATACTTGAGTTAGGATTAATGGCAATTACAAAGCCGATAATTGCAACAACAACTACCGCAACCTTACCGATGTTAAGAGCACTTTTCTCTGTAGCGTTTTTCTTAACGCCTTTGTAAATATCCTCTGACACGGCAGATGCGGTAACAAGGAGCTGGCTGTCGGCTGTTGACATAATAGCGGCAAGAATACCGCAAAGGAATATACCGCCGATGAATATCATTATTCCGTTCTCGGAGAAGATCTGCTGAATAAGTCTGATGAATACTGTTTCGCTTGCTGTAGCGTCAAGGTTTTCGATAAGGTAACCTCTTGCAACAAGTCCGATAAGGCAAGATGCGGCAAGTGAAATGATAACCCATACGATAGCAATTTTTCTTGACTTTTTGATTTCAGAGTCACTTTTTACCGCCATAAATCTTATAAGAATGTGTGGCATACCAAAGTAACCGAGTCCCCATGCAAGGTTAGAAATAATAGAAACGGCAGAAACATTTGAACCGTCATCATTTTTAAAGAAGTTAAGGTAATTATCCGGGTTTGTTACACCGCTGTCGATAAGTGACTGTGAGAAACTGTTGTTATATGTAAGAGCTACATAAGCGATTATCGGAACCGCCATAATGGCAACAAGCATTAAAAGTCCCTGTATAAAGTCAGTGTAGCAAACAGCCTTAAATCCGCCGAGAAATGTATAAACAAGAATTACAATTACAGCAACTATAAGACCGATTGTATATACAGTGTTGTAGTTTTCAGAGTTGCCGAAAAGTGTAGCGAAAAGCTTTGCGCCCGAACTGAATGCCGAGGCTGTATATACTGTGAAGAATATTGCAATAATAATGGCAGATACCATTTTTATTACGCCCTTATCGTCACGGTAACGGTTCTGGAAAAAGCTCGGAATTGTAAGTGAGTTTCCTGCAACGATTGTATATTTTCTTAATCGTGCCGAAACAATGTACCAGTTGAGTATAGTACCGATCAAAAGTCCGACTGCTATCCATACCTCACCTGTTCCCGCAAGGTAAACCGAACCCGGAAGTCCCATAAGAAGCCAACCGCTCATATCGGAAGCCTGTGCAGAGAGTGCAGCGGTCCAGCCGCCAAGATTTCGTCCGCCGAGGAAATAGTCCTCGTTGTTCTTTGTGCCCTTAGACGATACAAAGCCAATAATTATCATAATGACCATATATGCCGCAAAGGAGCATAAAACTATTATATTTGCTGTACTCATATTTTCCTCCTCTATTTTGTTATTAAACACAAATACTCTTTAATAGTACCAAATTTCAGCAAAAAAATCAAGTAAATTCAATGTTGTAGCAGACTTATACAATAAAATATTTTTATATAATTGTATATTTATTACAGCAGAGCCAATAATAACAACGGAGGTGCTATTTATGAGCGAAAATAACAGCAGAAAGAAAAAGAGCAGATATGAAAAGGCAGGATTCTATACTGCGCTTTCTATCTGCTTAATAGCCGTAACTATGGCAGTGTATTCAACATATAATACTATATCGGGAGCAAAAGAGCCTACGGAGCAACCCACCACCACGGCAGTGGAGGTAAATAATCAGGTGACAGGTATAACGGAGATTGCAGAGGAAACTACATTTCCTAAAGTTGCAAATGAAATAACTGTTCCTACAATATCGGTTACAATTCCCCCTTACACCGAACCTACCGAGCAGGACACAACAAGAAATGCCTTACAAACTATGCTTTCAACCGATTTAACTCTAAGTTATCCGCTAAATCAGAAAAACATTATAAGAGAATACAGCGAGAAAACAGTGTATTATAAAAGTCTTAATGTATGGAAATCGCATCTCGGAGTGGATTTTGCGGGTGAGATAGGCGATGAAGTAACCGCAATGACAGGCGGTGCGGTAATAAAGGTTGACGAGGATAAACTGTACGGAAAAACGGTAGAGATTGCAACCGATAATGCCGTAGTTATTTACAGCGGATTAAACGGAATAACCGTAAAAGAAGGCGATTCGGTAGAAAACGGACAGAAAATCGGTGTAATAGGTGCAGTTCCTTGTGAAGTACACGACAAAAATCATATTCATGTTGCCGTTAAGATTGACAGACAATTTGCAGACCCGCTTTCATTTATCAGCAACGGGGAATAAAATCTCCGTTTTTATCATAGATATAATTATGGCACGCCCTCGTATCGTTTCAGGGGCAAACAAAAAAGTGATGGTTGATTTCAGCCATCACTTTTATCTTATTCGTATTCACGATTTACAATTTTACAAAGTACGGTTATCTTTCGCTCTGATGCCATTCTTCATTGCCAAAGATAAAATCATCAATATCCATTACAATAATTCTCATAAAAACACCTCCTATATTATAGTAAACAATACCATTATATTCAGGAAGTGCAGGAATTATACAGGATTACTTGTTAATAATATTTAAGTATTCACAAATAATGTCAACTGCCTGCTCGGTAGAAAGAGCTGTACTGTTAATGCACAAATCATAGTTATCTGCCAAGCCCCACTTTTTTCCTGAATAGAAACTGTAGTAGTTTGCTCTGTTTTTGTCTGCTTTTAATACTGCCTGCTTTGCACGAGCGGGATCAATACTTTGTCTTTCGACTGCTCTCTTAGTTCTTACATCAATGTCAGCATAGATATAAATCTTAACGAGGTTTTGGTGATCCTTCAAAACATAATCCGCACATCTGCCAACGAATACGCATGGGCCTTCATTGGCAAGCTGCTTGATAATCTTGTGCTGTAAAATGTAGAGCTTGTCATTAACAGGTAAATCACCCATAGATGAAAAACCGTTACCGTAATTATAAAGTCCTAATGAAAGAGAGTACAAAAGGCTGTTTGTAGCCTTCTCATCAACATTTTCAAATACTTCAGGACTAATTCCGCTCTCTTTGGCTGCTAAAGATATAAGCTCCTTATCATAGAATGGAATGCCAAGGCGTTCTGAAAGAGCCTTTCCTATGTTGTGACCGCCTGAACCGTACTGTCTTGTAATTGTAATAATGTTATTGCAGCTCATATCATAACCTCCGGTGCAAAGAAATGTATGGAAAAGTAACTTGTATTACTTACTCTATACATATATATAATATCATAATTTTTTAAAAAATCAAATGAATTATACAATTTTTACAAAATTTGTGTAATCAATATAAATTGATTTGAGTTGCTTTGTGCACTATTACCATATAGCACATAAGAAATATATTGAGTTTGTACGAAGTCTGTCTGATATATAAACTATACAGTTGAAATAAGTAATTGCCTGTAATACAGTTATTTATCAATATAAGACTTTATCCTAAGATTACATATATACTATTAAAGATAAAAGTAATTTTTGAAATTAAATCAGTTTTCAATTAAATAATCGTGATACTTGATTTTATTAGATATATATGTAAGAGAGTATTATTTCAGACTAAAAATAGTATATTCCATATATGTAAACACTATATATTGAGTTTATAAGGATAAAGTAAAAATTATTTAAAATTTTTTGAAAAAAATTGAAAAAAGGGGTTGCAATTTGTAAAAATGAGTGATATAATATCAAAGTCGCTTGAGGAAAGCACAAACAACAGAAAAGTTTGAAAACACAGAAAAAAGCTTTTAAAAGTAATGAAAGAGATTTCAAAAAACTTTTTAAAAACTTTGAAAAAAGTGTTGACAAACGAAAATGAATGTGATATAATAATTCACGCACTGTTGAGAGAGGTTCGGTAAGAACCGACAAAAAACTTTCCAAAAAGTGCGTAGGACCTTGAAAATTAAACAACGAGAAAGATAAAGGAACCCGTAATACTTTGAGGATACTCAAAGATTTACAGTGAGATGCACACAACAAAGCATCAGGAATTACGGATACGTTAGTATTCGGAATGAGCGATTAAAGCTCTGAAATTGATAGTAAGCGAAAGCTTAATATACAAATTTTAGAGAGTTTGATCCTGGCTCAGGACGAACGCTGGCGGCGTGCCTAACACATGCAAGTCGAACGGAACTTCTTTAAAGGATTTCTTCGGAATGAATTTGATTAAGTTTAGTGGCGGACGGGTGAGTAACGCGTGAGTAACCTGCCTCTAAGAGGGGAATAACATTCTGAAAAGAATGCTAATACCGCATAATATATATTTATCGCATGGTAGATATATCAAAGATTTATCGCTTAGAGATGGACTCGCGTCCGATTAGTTAGTTGGTGAGGTAACGGCTCACCAAGACCGCGATCGGTAGCCGGACTGAGAGGTTGAACGGCCACATTGGGACTGAGACACGGCCCAGACTCCTACGGGAGGCAGCAGTGGGGGATATTGCGCAATGGGGGAAACCCTGACGCAGCAACGCCGCGTGAAGGATGAAGGTCTTCGGATTGTAAACTTCTTTTATTAAGGACGAAGAAAGTGACGGTACTTAATGAATAAGCTCCGGCTAACTACGTGCCAGCAGCCGCGGTAATACGTAGGGAGCAAGCGTTGTCCGGATTTACTGGGTGTAAAGGGTGCGTAGGCGGCTTTGCAAGTCAGATGTGAAATCTATGGGCTCAACCCATAGCCTGCATTTGAAACTGCAGAGCTTGAGTGAAGTAGAGGCAGGCGGAATTCCCCGTGTAGCGGTGAAATGCGTAGAGATGGGGAGGAACACCAGTGGCGAAGGCGGCCTGCTGGGCTTTAACTGACGCTGAGGCACGAAAGCGTGGGTAGCAAACAGGATTAGATACCCTGGTAGTCCACGCTGTAAACGATGATTACTAGGTGTGGGGGGTCTGACCCCTTCCGTGCCGGAGTTAACACAATAAGTAATCCACCTGGGGAGTACGGCCGCAAGGTTGAAACTCAAAGGAATTGACGGGGGCCCGCACAAGCAGTGGAGTATGTGGTTTAATTCGAAGCAACGCGAAGAACCTTACCAGGTCTTGACATCCTACTAACGAGATAGAGATATGTTAGGTGCCCTTCGGGGAAAGTAGAGACAGGTGGTGCATGGTTGTCGTCAGCTCGTGTCGTGAGATGTTGGGTTAAGTCCCGCAACGAGCGCAACCCTTGCTATTAGTTGCTACGCAAGAGCACTCTAATAGGACTGCCGTTGACAAAACGGAGGAAGGTGGGGACGACGTCAAATCATCATGCCCCTTATGACCTGGGCTACACACGTACTACAATGGATATTAACAGAGGGAAGCAATACAGTGATGTGGAGCAAACCCCTAAAAATGTTCTCAGTTCAGATTGCAGGCTGCAACCCGCCTGTATGAAGATGGAATTGCTAGTAATCGCAGATCAGCATGCTGCGGTGAATACGTTCCCGGGCCTTGTACACACCGCCCGTCACACCATGGGAGCCGGTAATACCCGAAGTCAGTAGTCTAACCGCAAGGAGGACGCTGCCGAAGGTAGGATTGGCGACTGGGGTGAAGTCGTAACAAGGTAGCCGTATCGGAAGGTGCGGCTGGATCACCTCCTTTCTATGGAGAATTTATCAGATGAAATAAGCCGATATAACATCCAAGGTCAGTTACGGAAGTAATTTATTGAATCGTTGTTTAATTTTCAGGGTCCTGCCCGAGATATACGGGGGTATAGCTCAGCTGGGAGAGCACCTGCTTTGCAAGCAGGGGGTCAGCGGTTCGATCCCGCTTATCTCCACCAAAGGCTTGAGGGAATAACCGAAAAGCCGGAAATATGGGCTTATAGCTCAGCCGGTTAGAGCGCACGCCTGATAAGCGTGAGGTCGGTGGTTCGAGTCCACTTAAGCCCACCAAGAGTACGAAAGTACTCAAAGAAAGTACCTTGAAAACTGAATAAAGTATAGCAGATAAAGCGAGAAAAGTAATTATTGACAGGTTTTAACAAGAAGAGTTGAATCTCGAAGCCTTTAAATAACGACTGACGAGGACTAAGCTGTAAAATCACTTTAGTGATTGTAACAGATTAGACGAGTGGGAGTTATTTAAAGAATAGCGAAGAGAATGAAACTTGACAAACTCAAATAAGAGAAAGCGTTAAACGAAGGTAATAAATACTACAATTAGCTTAAAGGGTAATAAAAGATTAGTTAACAACTAATGGCTTATTAAACTGCGAAAAAAGAGTAATTTACATTACAAAGAAGAACCAAAAGATATCTCAAATGGTCAAGCTACAAAGAGCACAAGGGGAATGCCTTGGCACCGAGAGCCGAAGAAGGACGTGACTAACTGCGATAAGCTACGGGGAGCTGTAAGTGAGCGTTATATCCGTAGATTTCCGAATGGAGCAATCCGATTAGAGGAAAGTCTAATCATCATATACTGAATACATAGGTATATGAGGGGAACCGCCTGAACTGAAACATCTAAGTAGGGCGAGGAAGAGAAATCAACTGAGATTCCGTAAGTAGTGGCGAGCGAACGCGGAAGAGGCCAAACCTAATGTAGTAATATGTTAGGGGTTCGGACAGTATAATGAATTGTCGAGATTTAGCCGAATGTCATGGGAAGGGCAATCAAAGAAGGTGAAAATCCTGTAGGCGAAAAGTTAAGACATCAGACTGTATCCAGAGTACCGCCGGACACGTGAAACCCGGTGGGAATACGGGGGGACCATCCTCCAAGCCTAAATACTACTCGATGACCGATAGAGAAGAAGTACTGTGAAGGAAAGGTGAAAAGCACCCCGGAAGGGGAGTGAAAGAGAACCTGAAACCTTGTGTTTACAAGCACCGAAAGTTCATCAACGAACGATCGGGTACCTTTTGTAGAATGGTCCGGCGAGTGAATGTAACTGGCAAGGTTAAGCACTTAAGGTGTGAAGCCGTAGCGAGAGCGAGTCTGAAAAGGGCGCATGAAGTCAGTTGTATTCGACCCGAAACCGGGTGACCTACCCATGTCCAGGCTGAAGTGCAGGTAAAACTTCATGGAGGGCCGAACCGACTCCCGTTGAAATGGTAGCGGATGAGGTGTGGGTAGCGGAGAAATTCCAATCGAACCCGGAGATAGCTGGTTCTCTCCGAAATAGCTTTAGGGCTAGCCTTGGAATAGATTACTGGAGGTAAAGCACTGAATTGGCTAGGGGCCGAGAGGTTACTGAACCTTATCAAACTAAGAATGCCAGATAATCGTTTTCCAGGAGTCAGACAGTGGGAGATAAGTTTCATTGTCAAAAGGGAAACAGCCCAGACCTACAGCTAAGGTCCCAAAGTATAGTTAAGTGGAAAAGGATGTGGAATTGCATAGACAACCAGGATGTTGGCTTAGAAGCAGCCACTCATTAAAAGAGTGCGTAATAGCTCACTGGTCGAGTGATTCTGCGCCGAAAATTTAACGGGGCTAAACTATACACCGAAGCTTAGGATACCGCAAGGTATGGTAGGAGAGCGTTCTGTACGGAGTGAAGTCGTAGCGAAAGCGGCGGTGGACTGTACAGAAGTGAGAATGCCGGAATAAGTAGCGAGAATTAAGTGAGAATCTTAATGGCCGAAAGTCTAAGGTTTTTGGAGGAAGGTTCGTCCGCTCCAAGTAAGTCGGGAGCTAAGGTCAGGCCGAAAGGCGTAGCCGATGCACAAACGGTTGATATTCCGTTACCGTCTACAATTTAAACAAGGGGACACATACAAAGCGTTTAACCCGGGCGATGGTTGACCCGGGCGCAAGGGACTGAAATAAGAGTAGGGAAGTAAATGTGGCGTATGGCGAGAAAAGCTTTGTGTATAGAAGTAGACGCCCGTACCGCAAACCGACACAGGTGGACAGGAAGAGAATTCTAAGGCCAGCGGGAGAAGGGTAGTTAAGGAACTCGGCAAATTGACTCCGTAACTTCGGAATAAGGAGTGCTCGAAAGAGCCGCAGAGAATAGGCCCAGGCGACTGTTTAGCAAAAACACAGGTCTCTGCCAAATCGAAAGATGAAGTATAGGGGCTGACACCTGCCCGGTGCCGGAAGGTTAAGAGGAGGAGTGCAAGCTCCGAATTGAAGCCCCGGTAAACGGCGGCCGTAACTATAACGGTCCTAAGGTAGCGAAATTCCTTGTCGGGTAAGTTCCGACCCGCACGAATGGTGTAACGATCTGGGCACTGTCTCAACTACCCACCCGGCGAAATTGTAGTACCGGTGAAGATGCCGGTTACCTGCGGCAAGACGGAAAGACCCCATGGAGCTTTACTGTAGCCTGATATTGGGTTTCGGAAATCTATGTACAGGATAGGCGGGAGACTGGGAAGTATGAGCGTCAGCTTATACGGAGTCATTGTTGGGATACCGCCCTTAGGTTTCTGGAATTCTAACCTGCGACCGTGAATCCGGTCGGGGGACATTGTCAGGTGGGCAGTTTGACTGGGGCGGTCGCCTCCGAAAAGGTAACGGAGGCGCTCAAAGGTTGGCTCAGCACGGACGGAAACCGTGCCTCAGAGTGTAAACGCAAAAGCCAGCCTAACTGCGAGGATGACGGTCCGAGCAGTAACGAAAGTTGGAGTTAGTGATCCGGCGGTATGTGAATGGAAATGCCGTCGCTCAACGGATAAAAGCTACCCTGGGGATAACAGGCTGATCTCCCCCAAGAGTCCACATCGACGGGGAGGTTTGGCACCTCGATGTCGGCTCATCACATCCTGGGGCTGTATTCGGTCCCAAGGGTTCGGCTGTTCGCCGATTAAAGTGGTACGCGAGCTGGGTTCAGAACGTCGCGAGACAGTTCGGTCCCTATCTGTCGTGGGCGCAGGATATTTGAGGAGCTCTGTCCTTAGTACGAGAGGACCGGGATGGACGTACCTCTGGTGCACCAGTTGTCATGCCAATGGCACGGCTGGGCAGCTACGTACGGAACGGATAAACGCTGAAAGCATCTAAGCGTGAAGCCGACTCCAAGATTAGATATCCCATTGCATAAGCAAGTAAGACCCCTTGAGGACTACGAGGTTGATAGGCTGCGTGTGTAAGTGTCGTGAGGCATTTAGCTTGGCAGTACTAATAGGTCGAGGGCTTGACCACAAGAGTCTTTTGGTCAGCTTATTAAAGTATTTACAATATTGTTTCTCACTTTGCTTAATCTTTATTCAGTTTTCAGGGTACTCCCTTTAATATACACCTTTAAGGTGAGTTTTGAGATTACAGCACTACTTCGGTAGTGCTTTTTT
>ERZ1504226.436-NODE-436-length-13900-cov-3.009895_pt1 | contig 13900 bp, 10 predicted proteins | sample MGYA00572419_ERZ1504226 | MGnify/ENA primary metagenome ERZ1504226 (study PRJEB39906, sample SAMEA3182065) | gut metagenome | biome: human; feature: gut; material: Stool; isolation source: human stools | place: Canada | collected 2013-01-28 ...
CTGCCTGCCTAAGGGGAGGATACATAAATAGGAATGATTTCGGAGAAAATGCAATAAAAAAAGAAAGAATATCTCCAAAGATACTTATCTTTGCCCCGCAATGTCAATCTTCGGACACCGAAAATTATTTATTCATTTAAAAGATACACGAATAAAGATGAAATCTCCTATTTCAATCCTCACATGGCTATGTCTTCTTTTCCTGGCTAGTTGTATATCCAACAAGAAGACTTCTCTCGAGGCTTTCAAACAGGATGTCTATACACCTGAATATGCTACCGGATTCAAGATTCTGGGTGCGGACAATGCCGCCAGCACACTTATTCAGGTATCCAATCCATGGCAGGGAGCCAAGGACGTAAAAATGTCTTATTTCATTTCACGCAACGGTGAACAAGCACCTGCCGGATTCAACGGGCCTACCATCCCTGCCGGAGCGAAACGTATCGTATGTATGGCTTCTTCCTACATCGCCATGTTCGACGCTCTAGGTCAAGTGGACAAAATTGTCGGAGTATCGGGCATCGACTATGTATCCAATCCATATATTCTTGCACACAAAGATTCTATCAAGGACATGGGTCCCGAAATGAATTATGAATTATTATTGGGACTGAAACCGGATGTTGTCCTGTTATACGGTATCGGAGATGCGCAAACTGCCGTAACAGACAAACTGAAAGAACTGTATATACCTTATATGTATGTAGGAGAATATTTGGAGGAATCACCGCTTGGTAAAGCCGAATGGCTGGTAGCTCTTGCCGAATTAACAGACAGCAGGGAAAAAGGCATCGAAATATTCCGTGAAATCCCTAAACGTTATCAAGTTTTGAAAGCGCTCACCGAATCGGTAGAGCAACGTCCTACCGTTATGCTCAATACCCCGTGGAACGACAGTTGGGTGATGCCTTCCACACAAAGTTATATGGCACAATTGGTAACTGATGCAGGTGCGGATTACATCTACAAAGAAAACACTTCTAACAGTTCCACTCCCATCGGACTGGAAACAGCTTACAAACTGATACAAAAGGCCGACTACTGGATTAATGTAGGCATGGCTTCTACGTTGGATGAATTAAAGACGGTCAATCCTAAATTTGTAGACGCCAAAGCTGTACGCGAAAAAACTGTTTACAACAACAATTTACGAACAACACCGACAGGAGGTAATGACTACTGGGAATCTGCAGTGGTACGTCCCGACGTCGTATTGCGTGATCTGATTCATATCTTTCACCCCGAACTCGTATCCGATTCACTTTACTATTACAGACACCTGGAATGAAACAGCCTGATAAACGTACTCCCTTTTTATTCATTACACTGGGTATAGTTACCATACTGTTATTACTGATAGACATGGCAACGGGAGATACATATATTCCTATCACCAAGGTATGGGCTGTACTCACCGGAGGCGAATGTGACGAAATGACACGGAATATTCTCCTTTCTATCCGTTTCATACGGGTAGTGGTAGCGGCTTTGATAGGAATAGCACTCTCCGTTAGCGGTTTACAGATGCAAACAGTATTCCAGAATCCGTTGGCAGATCCTTACCTGCTGGGAGTAAGTTCCGGTGCAGGACTGGGCGTAGCTCTGTTCATACTAGGTGCTCCATTACTTGGATGGGCGGAGTTTCCAATTCTTCAGTCGCTGGGTATCGTAGGTTCGGGCTGGATAGGAACTGCCATAATCTTATTGGGAGTAGCCATTATCAGCCGGAAAGTAAAAAACATTCTCGGTGTATTGATTATGGGAGTTATGATAGGCTACGTAGCAGGTGCTATCATTCAGATACTCCAATACCTAAGTTCTGCCGAACAACTGAAAATGTTCACACTCTGGTCAATGGGATCTCTTAGCCACATCACAGTCACCCAACTGGGAATTATGATACCAATGTTATGTATCGGTTTACTAATTTCCGTAGCCTGTATCAAATCGCTGAACCTGTTACTGCTCGGTGAAAATTATGCACGAACGATGGGAATGAACATTAAACGTTCACGCATGTTCATCTTCGTTTCTACCGCACTGCTGACAGGAACGGTCACCGCTTTCTGTGGTCCGGTAGGATTTATCGGCCTGGCAGTACCGCATGTCACACGACTGCTATTCAACAATGCCGACCACCGGATACTGGTCCCCGGCACCATGCTGACAGGGCTTATCAGCATGCTTCTCTGCGACATCATCGCCAAGAAGTTCCTACTTCCGGTTAACTGCATCACCGCCTTACTAGGTGTTCCGGTTATTTTATGGGTAATTGCTAAAAACTTGCGTAGATTCAAATGATAGAACTTAAAGAACTGACATTAGGATATGGACAGCGCACGCTGTTGGAAACGGTAAATGCCCGAATCACAGGCGGACAACTCGTTGCCCTGTTAGGACGTAACGGAACGGGAAAGAGCACCCTGCTCCGTGCTATGATGGGGCTGGAAAAGCCTCAATCAGGAGAGATTACTCTGCAAGGAAAAAACATAGCATCATTGAAACCGGAAAAATTAGCCCGGAATATAAGCTTTGTCACCACCGATAAAGTACGTATCGCTAATCTCCGCTGTAAAGATGTAGTAGCCTTAGGGCGTGCTCCCTATACCAACTGGATCGGCCAACTGCAACCGGAAGACCAAAAGCGGGTGGATGACGCTATGCAGCTAGTCGGTATGTCCGGTTATGCAGAAAAGACAATGGATAAAATGTCCGATGGCGAATGTCAGCGAATTATGATTGCCCGTGCTCTTGCACAGGATACTCCCGTCATCCTGCTTGATGAACCGACCGCCTTCCTGGACTTACCTAACCGCTACGAGCTCTGTTTGCTTTTAAAGAAACTGGCACAGGAAGAAAAAAAATGTGTCTTATTCTCCACTCATGACCTCGACATCGCCTTATCGCTTTGCGACTCCATCATGCTCATAGATAATCCGCAGATGTACACGCTGCCTACTCCGGAAATGGTGGCCAGCGGACATATAGAAAGACTTTTCCGAAATGAATCCGTCACGTTTGATGTGCAGGAGATGAGAGTACGCATCAAATAAACAAACAGATATCCGACAAGAATCAGACTGTGTATAAAATAAATAGGTAGCATTCATTTGGGTTCTATATAAATTCGCTATCTTTGCCCCTGAATTGGTTTCAGATAGCCATATCAACTATCTGAATTAAAAGGGAATCGGGTGTAAATCCCGGACAGTCCCGCTGCTGTGAAACTCTATTCAACTTCTTGATATTTACTTTTACCACTGACCGGGTATAGATAGTCAAGGTCGGGAAGGAATCAGGAAGGGAGTCAGTCAGAAGACCTGCCATTCATACCTTTATAGCTGTTTTTACTCGTGGGATAGGAAAATGGCAAACTGTAAAAAATAATCGAGTAGTCATGACATCGGAAATGATTGAAGGAGGATAAATTCTCTCTAGCTAAAATATCAAAAGGACGGCATTAGACCGTCATGCTCAATGTGTGCGTATCCCCGCAGAAGTGATTTCTCCGGGGTTACTTTTAGCTAAACTAAATATCATCATATAATAATCACAATGGAAGTTCTAAGAAATTTATTTGAAGGTTACCCCAATCTTTGGGGCGGCGGAGTGGCACACTCCGTACTGATTCTGTCACTAACCATAGCGTTTGGAATCATCCTTGCAAAAATCAAAGTGCGGGGAGTATCTCTAGGAGTTACCTGGATACTCTTTGTCGGAATCGTATTCGGTCATTTCAACATGAATCTGGACGAACACCTGCTCCACTTTCTAAAAGAATTCGGATTGATTCTGTTTGTTTACTCAATTGGTTTGCAGGTAGGACCCGGCTTTTTTTCAGCATTCAAAAAGGGGGGCTTTACCCTGAATATGCTAGCTATGCTCGTAGTAGTATTTAGGAGTAACCATTACTATTATCCTGCACTTCACCACCGGAACTCCGATTACCACAATGGTAGGTATTTTGTCCGGAGCCGTCACCAATACTCCGGGGCTGGGAGCCGCACAACAGGCCAACAGTGATTTGAATGGCATAGATGCTCCCGAAATTGCTTTAGGATATGCTGTCAGCTATCCGCTGGGTGTAGTAGGTATCATCCTTTCCCTGCTTGCTTTGAAATATCTCCTTCGCATCAATACTGCTCAAGAAGAAAAAGAAGCAGAAGTCGGTCTGGGACATCTCCAGGAACTTACCGTACGCCCTATCTCCATTGAAGTGAGAAACGAATCGGTAGATGGCATCAGGATTAAAGAACTCCGCCCGTTACTGAACCGTAAGTTTGTCATTTCCCGCATCAAACACCGCGAGGGTGGAGAAACCGAATTGGTCAATTCCGAAACAATTCTACATGTAGGGGATATCATATTAGTGATCTCTACCCCGATTGACGTGGAAGCAATTACTGTATTCTTCGGAAAGGAAATCAAAATGGAATGGGAACAACTGAACAAAGAGCTCATTTCACGCCGTATCCTGATTACTAAACCGGAATTGAACGGGAAAACGCTTTCACAACTCAAAATCAGAAATAACTTCGGAGCAAACATCACCCGCGTCAATCGTTCGGGAGTAGACTTGGTAGCCTCTCCACAATTACAGTTACAAATGGGAGACCGTGTCACCATTGTAGGTTCCGAACTGGCTGTTGCCCATGCAGAGAAAGTACTTGGCAACTCCATGAAACGCTTAAATCATCCGAACCTGATTCCTATCTTTATAGGTATCGCTTTAGGATGTATTCTGGGAAGTCTTCCTTTCGCATTTCCCGGAATTCCGCAACCTGTGAAACTAGGATTGGCAGGCGGTCCGCTCATCGTTTCTATCCTGATTAGCCGTTTCGGTCCGAAATACAAGCTGATTACTTATACCACCATGAGTGCCAACCTGATGCTTCGTGAAATCGGTATTTCCATCTTCCTCGCTTGCGTAGGTTTAGGAGCAGGCGAAGGCTTTGTAGACACAGTCATTCATGGCGGAGGATATATATGGGTAGGCTACGGAGTAATCATAACCATCCTGCCACTTCTGATTACGGGATTGATAGGACGGTATTATTGCAAGCTGAATTATTTCACGCTTATCGGAGTTCTGGCTGGTTCTACCACCAATCCGCCGGCATTGGCTTACTCCAATGACCTGACCTCCTGTGATGCGCCTGCCGTCGGCTACGCTACGGTGTATCCGCTCACCATGTTTCTGCGAGTATTGACGGCACAAATATTGATTCTGTCGTTGGGATAACATATTAATATATCCTTTTTCCATCCAATTGATTATTAACAAATGGGGAAAACAGAATCAGATGCCGGAATATTTGTTATTGGTCAGTAGGATATTTTTTTAGAATAAAACAAACTAATTAATAAAAACTTTCTAACTTTGTGCCGTTAAGGTTTCCTTAAACAACTTTTGCGTTGTTAAGGAATGAAAAGGGAATGCCGTGTAAACCGGCAACAGTACCTGCTGCTGTAAATCTCCGCTCCTTGTAATCAGAGAGCAAAATTGCAACACGAAAGTCACTGGATAGTTTATCTGGGAAGGCGTTGCAAAATGGGATGAGTCAGAAGACCTGCCTTGATGCTCTGATTTACACCTGCGGGATTTCGGGTAGTAGTCAAATAGAAAATAAGCAATTATCTTTTATTTGGTATAATAGCTATATGTCCGTTTGTGTAGATTGAATTCAGATCTGAACAAACGGATTTTTTATACCTATAAAATAAAAGACATGCTTTCTATTCAAGTCCATTCATACAATAAGCATTGTATCCATTTACGGTGGATATTATGTTTGATTCTATCTCTATTTACCACAGTACCAGCCATTTCCCAGTCCAGGGTTCGGCATCAGACTTCTCTGTCTGATACACTTCTCAAACTCAAAGAAGTTACTATCTACAGCAACCGGATGCAAAAAAAGATGTCTCCTGTACAGATTCTGTCCGGCAAAGAACTTGAGAAGCTAAATGTTTACTCCGTCGCCGATGCTTTACGCTACTTTTCCGGAGTACAGATAAAAGATTACGGAGGTATTGGAGGACTAAAAACCGTCAATATACGAAGTATGGGCAGTCATCATGTCGGAGTATTCTACGATGGTATTGAATTAGGAAATGCGCAAAATGGAGTCGTCGATCTAGGCCGTTTTTCATTAGATAATATGGAAGTCATTTCACTATATAATGGTCAAAAAAGTGCCATCTTCCAACCTGCCAAAGATTATAGTTCCGCAAGTGCCATATATATGCAGACACGAAAACCCCTATTCAAAGGGGAAAAGAAAAACAACCTGAACATCGGGGTGAAAGGCGGTTCATTCTCTACCATCAATCCGTCACTACTTTGGGAACATCGTTTCAACGAACGAATAAGCAGTTCCATCAGTACGGAGTATATGTATACATCAGGACGATATAAATTCACATACGCCAAGAAAGATGGTTACGACACAACAGCTGTTCGTCAAAATGGAGACGTAAGAATGTTACGTTTGGAGAATGCATTCTTCGGAAAAATCCCCAAAGGAGAATGGAAAGCCAAAGCATACCTATACAATTCAGAACGAGGATACCCCGGAGCTGCGGTAAGAGAAGAGCCGGGTAAGTTTCGCCATCAGGACCGGCAGTGGGATACCAATCTGTTTGTGCAAGGCTCTTTTCAAAACTATTTTAAGCCTTGGTACAGTCTGCTAGCCAACGGAAAATATGCTTATGACTATCTCCACTATTTATCCGATCCCAGACTGGATGTCACCACCATGTACGTAGACAATCACTACCGACAACAAGAAATCTATGCTTCGGCCGCCCATTTATTCACCATCTATCCCTGGTGGAGTATGTCATTATCCAACGATTTCCAATGGAATACATTACGGGCCGATCTCATAGATTTTGTCTATCCAACCCGTAATACAATCCTGACTTCTGCTGCCACGTCCTTTGACTTCAACCGCCTCATGTTGCAGGCGAGCCTGTTATATACTCATGTCGACGACAATACACGTACCAAAGGAGCCAATGCAGGCACCAAAAACAAATACACTCCGTCTGTCATAGCCACCTGGCAACCATTGACCAAGCTCCCTCTGAATGTACGGGCCTTTTATAAGAAAGTCTTTCGCATGCCAACTCTCAATGATTTGTATTATACTTTTATAGGCAATAAGGACTTAAAACCAGAATATACCACCCAATACGATGTGGGTATCACTTTCTCTCACACCTGGAATAACCATTGGCTGAAAAGCCTGGACTTACAAATAGATGGTTACTATAGTGAAGTAGATGATAAAATCATTGCCATGCCTACCTCCAACCAGTTCCGTTGGACTATGATTAATCTCGGACATGTGGAAATTCGGGGATTAGACGCAGCCATACGAGGAGAATGGGGCTTCGGAAAGGTGGAACTTAGCACTCTCTTCAATTACACCTATCAAAAGGCACAGGATTTTACCGATCCTACCAGTGAATGGTATGGAGGCCAGATTCCTTATATACCTTGGCATGGAGGTTCCATCATCCTCAATGGAAGTTACCAAACATGGTCCTGTAACTATAGTTTCATTTATACAGGTGAACGTTATGAAGCAGTCGCCAATATCCCGGAGAACTACGCACAGCCCTGGTATACCCACGATTTTTCCCTATCCAAAACTTTTCAATGGGGGAAAACGGGAATACGTGTAACGGCAGAAATTAATAATATCTTCAATCAGCAATATGAAGTAGTGCAATGCTATCCTATGCCCGGTACAAGTTTTAAAATCAAATTAAACGTCATGTTATGAGAATATCTGTTCTATCCATCATTATCTGTTTTGTTCTTCTATCGACTTCTTGTCGCGAAGATGAACGCATTATTCCGTCAACTCCCAACCAAGTTACTCCCGGAGTAAACGGTACCTCTGTCAAAGGTTTCTTTCTACTCAATGAAGGAAATATGGGAAGCAACAAGGCTACCCTTGATTACTTTGATTACGAAACCGGTATCTATCATAAGAATATCTATGCGGAACGGAACCCGGGAGTCGTACAAGAATTGGGGGATGTGGGAAATGATATCCAAATCTATGGAAATAAGTTATATGCCATCATCAACTGTTCTCATTTCGTAGAAGTGATGAATGTAGAAACAGCAAAACACATCACGCAAATTTCCATACCTAATTGCCGTTATATCGTCTTTAAAGATAAATATGCATACGTCAGTTCGTATGCAGGCCCTGTCAAAATAGATCCCAACGCCAGACTGGGGTATGTAGCACGTGTTGACACTACCACACTGACTGTCAAGGATACCTGTGTGGTCGGCTACCAGCCGGAAGAAATGGTGATTGTGGGCAACAAACTCTATGTAGCCAACTCCGGCGGGTATCGCGTACCTAATTATGACCGCACGGTATCCGTCATCGACTTGAACACATTCAAAGTTATCAAAACCATTGATGTGGGAATCAATTTGCATAGAATGGAATTAGACCAATACGGAAATATTTATGTCTCATCCCGGGGAGATTATTATGACACTTACTCCGAAACATTTGTAATAGATTCCAATACCGATAAAGTAGTCGATGAATTACCGCTTCTTCCCAATACAGAAATGGCTATTTGCAGAGATTCACTGTATGTATACAGTACAGAATGGAGTTATTACACCAACAGTTGGACAGTCTCTTACGCCATCTATAATACAAAAACAAAGAAAACTGATACCCGCAATTTTATTACAGATGGTACGGAAAAATCTATCAAGATACCTTATGGAATAGCAATCAATCCGGAAACAGGTGAATTCTTCGTCACCGATGCCAAAGACTATGTGACTCCCGGCACATTATACTGTTTCTCCCGGGATGGAAAAAAGAAATGGTCAGTCATCACGGGGGACATTCCGGCACATATTGCCTTTACAGATAAGAAACTAAAAGAGATTCAATAATTCACAATTCTATTAATAATTAAAAACAAAAGCAATGAAGAAAATTCTATTTTTACTGCTCACTGTCGTTACAGTATGCAGTTGCTACAATGACGATGATCTCTGGGATAAAGTCAATGATCTCGACGGACGAGTAGAAACACTAGAAACAACAGTCAAGAAAATGAACTCTGAAATTACAACTTTACAGAGTTTGGTAGACGCATTAAATCAAGGGAAAGTAATCACCAACACGGAACAGACATCTGATGGCTACACATTAACCTTCAGTGATGGAAGCACCGTATCTATCAAAAATGGAAAGAATGGTACAGATGCTCCTGTGATTGGAGTGAAAGCTGACGAAGACGGAATATATTACTGGACCATTACTACCAACGGTACTACAGAATGGCTGCCGGATGCAACTAACAAGTTAAAAGTGACAGGTACAACTCCAGTTATGGGAGTTGATAGTGACGGATACTGGACCGTTGATACAGGCGAAGGAGCCAAACGTATTAACGGAACAGACGGAAAACCTGTGAAAGCGGAAGGACAAGACGGAGACTCTTTCTTCAAATCTGTTACAGTTAATGACAATCATGTACTAGTTACTCTTGCAGATGGAACGTCGTTCACATTGCCCAAAGGGGAAACATATACATTTGACATTGCCAATAGGGATTATACCTTGTTCTCGTCTAATGAAACAAGGACGTATCTTCTTACAACTGCCAATATAAACGACGCAACATTAATTGCTATTCCGCAAGGATGGACAGCGGTTCTTAATGATAAAGACTTAAGAATCACAGCTCCGGCAGTTTCAGGTGATGATGTCAAAGATGGTGAACTTAAAATACTTGTCACTCCGTCCAAAGCTTTCGGTAAAGTAATAAAAATGCAATTAAGAGCAGTGCGTGAAGCACACTTCTTGACATTCGAGGATGTTGATTATAAAGGTGATGCTAACATGGTAGGAGAAAGAAACTGGTCATCATTAATTGACAGCCAACAATATGGTGGCCCACTACTTTATCCTAAGAATAACCAACTCTATAACTGGAGTGATGCAAACAACACTTTTCTTGCTTCCGAACTTCCTAACGGATGGGGTGATTACCAATACTGGGGTGGCGGACACGCAATTTCCAATTATCTGGATATGGATCTTACTCATGGAGACTTCCAGCACCAACTAGCCGTTTATTATCAGGATGCAAAAACTGGTTTTGGAGGACATAATGGTTCCAAAAACTTCTGCGTACATTACGGCTATGCAGACAATTCCGGATATGCCAACGGTCCATTACCCTATATTTACTTTGGAGACGGAGTTGCTCGTGTAGTTGACCACATGTATGTGACTATGACGACCTACCTAGCCAACTGTGTGGCCAACGGTAACGGTTTGACCGCACCCGCAGGCAAAGATGATTGGGTGAAACTGGTTGCTATCGGTTATGATGAAGATGGAAAAGAAGTAGCTACACGTCCGGAATTTTATTTGGTTGGAGCCGAGGGTAATATACTTGAATGGACAAAATGGGATTTATCCGCATTAGGCAAAGTGGTCAAAATAGACTTTAATGTCACTGGAAGTAATGATAACGGATATGGTTTCAGCCAACCTGCCTATTTTGCTTATGATGATGTAGCAGTGAGATTCTAATGAAACATATTATACTTTTTTTATTTGTTCTGTTAGCATTAATATCATGCGTGAAAGAAGAGGAGGACTCTCCTCTTCTTTCCGCTCCTGTCATTACCTTGAAAGAAGAATCCTCCATCTATAAAACAAAAATTGGTCGGGAGATAACCATCGCTCCCATTTATGAAAATACCGATTCGGAAACGACCTTTAACTGGACAATAGATGGAAAGAGTATCTGTACCACTTCCACCCTGACATTTTCAGCCGATGAAGCAGGCAGGTATTTCATTCTGATTTCTGCCACCAATGCCGGAGGGACAACAGAAAAGGAGATACGTATCGATGTCTTTCAACTTGATGTACCTACTATCTCTATTGCGGATGCCGACAAAGGTTTCAAAGTGCTTCAAGGCTCTGAACTAACCATTACACCTATAGTAGATTCTTTTCTGGAAACCAGTTACTCCTGGCAAATAAACGGTGAAGATATTTCGAACGAATTAACCTGTACTCTCCCCACAATCGAGCTTGGCGAATATCAAGTTCGTTTTGCTACTCACAATGAAGATGGCGATGACGAAGTAACTTTCAAAGTAGAAGTTTGTTCACCGGATCAAGTAGATTTCAACTGGACATTCCTGCAAACGGAATATAACATGTCAGCCGGCAGAACTATCCGTATCAAACCGGTTGACGTGAATAATGCACTGGATGCAGTCTATACATGGACCGTGGACAATGAACAAGTGCAATCCGGAGAAAATGATACTTATCTGTTTACATCCGAGCAGCAGGGAGAACACACGGTAAAGGTCGAAATGAAGAACTCATATATACTCGCTACGCAAACATTAAAAGTCAATGTTTGCCCTCCCGCAGGAACATACCAGCGGAAGATTAGCGCCACAAGTTCTGCGTCAATGAACAAAGTATATGAATATTTACCGGCTCCCGGTCAATTCATCAATGAGAATCATAACACAATAACTATGGCAGAAGCCTGCACCTATGCAGAAGAACGAATCAATCAGACGGCTTATGTTTCCCTAGGCGGATTCGGTGGATACATCATCGTTGGATTCGATCATAGTATCGTGAATGATGGAGATTACAACATTGCTATTACAGGAAACGCTTTTGATGGTTCGTCAGAACCGGGAATTGTATGGGTAATGCAGGACGAAAATGGTGATGGGTTACCTAATGACACTTGGTATGAATTGCGCGGATCCGAATATGGGAAAGCCGAAACCTGGCAGGACTATGCCGTCACCTATCATAAACCAACTGGTATTCAGCTTCCCACCCCATGGACAGACAATCATGGTCAAAGTGGGTCTATTGATTATCTGGGTGCTTTTCACCGGCAAGATTATTATTATCCCGCCTGGGTAAAGGAAAAACAATATACTTTGCGAGGTACTCGCCTGAAAGAGCGTAATTACGATCAATCCGGTAATGGTACTTATTGGGTAAATGATAGTTATGAATGGGGATATGCTGATAATTTCAGCGCCATTGATCGTCTGACAGATGATGACAACTATAATGCCGGACCGTCTGACAATCATTTCAAGATATCCCATGCTGTAACTTTCGACGGTAAGGATGCAAACCTGAAGTACGTTGATTTTATCAAAGTACAAGTGGGTGTTAATAGTAAAAGCGGTTGGTTGGGTGAAATATCCACTGAAGTTTTTGGAATAAAGGATTTCAACATGCTCAAATAATTGATAGAATATACATAAGAGATTCTTTTCCCTATTAAATATAGAGATAAAAATTACCAAATGGTAATTTTTATCTCCTCCCATAACCCTACCTTTGTCGCCATTTTCAACGACAAAGGTAGAAAGTTATGAAAGATAGTATTGATTTCGGCAGTATGAACATCTCCACGTTGTTCCGTAAGTTACTAATTCCTACGGTACTTGGGATGGTATTCTCGGCTCTGTTCGTTATTACGGACGGGATATTTGTAGGAAAAGGAATTGGCAGTGACGCGCTGGCGGCAGTAAATATCACTGCACCGCTTTTTATGATCGCAGCGGGTATCGGACTGATGTTCGGAGTGGGAGCTTCGGTGGTGGCTTCCATTCATTTATCTCAGGGAAAACGCAAAGTAGCAAGTATTAATATCACTCAGGCAATTGCTTTTTCCGCATTGCTCATACTTATCCTGTCTGCTCTGTGCCTTTATTTTATAGAGCCATTAGCCAGATTATTAGGTAGTTCGGACCGATTGTTGCCGTTAGCTGTAGAATATATGGCATGGTACATTCCTTTTCTCGTATTCTACGAAGTCTTAAATATAGGTATGTTCTGCATCCGTCTGGACGGTTCACCCACCTATACCATGATGTGTAATGCGGTTGCAGCCATACTCAATATCATACTGGATTATATATTCATCTTCGAACTTGGTTGGGGAATAATGGGAGCAGCTTTTGCCACCAGTCTGGGAACTGTCGTGGGAGGGTTGATGACACTGATTTACTTACTCCGTTTCTCTCGTACCCTCCATCTATGCCGGATAAAGTTAAGTATCAAAAGTCTGTTACTGACTCTTCGCAACATCGGTTATATGATTAAACTGGGAAGTTCTGCTTTTATCAGTGAAGCCTCCATTGCCTGTATGATGTTTCTGGGGAACTACGTTTTCATCCGCCATCTCGGTGAAGACGGAGTGGCAGCATTCAGTATTGCCTGTTACTTCTTCCCTATCATCTTCATGGTCTATAATGCCATTGCACAATCCGCACAGCCGATTATCAGCTATAACTTCGGAGCCGGACAACCCGAGCGTGTACGAAAGACACTGCATCTCGCCATTCGGACCGCTTTAATCTGCGGTATCAGCTTTTTCATTCTTACCGTACTATGCTGCCAAGACATCGTTTCGTTATTCATTGACCGCAGCTACGCTGCATTTGATATAGCAGTAAACGGGCTTCCTTATTTCGGAGTAGGATTCATTTTCTTTGCCGTCAACATGATTGGCATTGGTTATTATCAGAGTGTCGAAAGAGGTCAGCGAGCAACAATTATCACTCTTCTCCGGGGAGTCGTATTTATGTTGATGGGATTCTTTGCGCTCCCTCCGGTATTGGGTATACCGGGTATCTGGCTAGCCGTACCATTGGCAGAGTTATTAACCACTTTCTATATTTTCGGAATTTATTTGAAAGATCGTTTCATTGTCTGCCGACGATAAGTATCTTTGCAATATGAGAACATTCATTGAAAAACTTTGCGATAGATACAAGGTATCTGAAACCGATGTACAGTCTCTACTGAACTATATGGAAGAGGTA